>Ga0247810_10000555_pt1 | contig 37048 bp, 32 predicted proteins | sample UWRJL119311C1_FD_179918 | JGI IMG/M metagenome (GOLD analysis project Ga0247810, IMG submission 179918) | Plant litter microbial communities from Arlington Agricultural Research Station in Wisconsin, United States - UWRJ-L119-311C-1 | ecosystem: Environmental > Terrestrial > Plant litter >...
CTCCCAGGCGACAAAGACGCCGAACTCCCCCGCCAGGCCGAAGAGCTGGCGAAGCTGATGCGCCGCAGCGTGCTGCTGCACGAGTGCAAAGACCGCGCCGCGTGGGACCCCGATCTTGACCCGGAGCGCGCCGCCGACGAGCGCGTGCAGATGCACCGGCTGGCGTCTTCATCTTCCTTTCCGTCTACGGCTGGGTCTTTGAGCGAGAGCGAGCGCGAGGCAGCAGACGTGGTCGGGAGCTGGATGGAGGAGATGGACCAGGTATAGCATAGCTCTCTTTTTTTTTTCTCCCGCAGCGAGGCTGGGGAGGTGGAATGAGTGAGTAGATGGGATGGCTAGTATAGTATGGTATAGAGCTAAACCTAGTGCTTTTCAAAAAGAGGGGAAAAGGCATAATCATGTCATTTAATCTACTGTAACAACATAATGTCTTGGGATAACAAATAGATGCATATATATCTGTATTTTTTTTTATAGTGGCAGTCCACACACACTCTCTCTCTCTACTCTAAATAGCTTCTACATCCACCTCGCACTGCCAATAACAGTCTTCGTCAAAGATAGCAAACTACTCTCAGCACGGAAAGTTTGCTCGCATCTCTCCTGTCCCTCGTTAGCAAACATGAACTATAATCTTCCACCAAAATCATCATCCACCACGCGTCTTTTGCACATCTCTCCCCAATCCCAAGGTCAAATCTCACGGCGAATCAGGGGCCGCAAGCCACGCAGGAGCAGAGCAAGAAAGGCAAGAATGGTATGCGAAACGAGATGTTATTCCTATGGTACAAAGACAGGTAAAGGAAGAGATGCTTCTACCAACGAACCTACAACCCCACGAGAAGCTCTTTTCGAACTGTCAAGCATGTAGCGAACGAGAAGAGAAAGTTTCAGCGCTATCGCGGATGGATTTAAAGCCATTGGTATTGGATCAGCCAATGCTCAATGCCGAAGTGGCCGAGCTACTCGGTGCCATGCGAGGACAAATGAAACCAGACAAAGAAAGAGACCGTTCATGGTATTCATACAAGGAGGATAGCAAGGCTGCATCTGTGCCGGCTCAAAGGGGAAAGGGAACATTTCTTTACGCTGCATCTTCATATCTTCTCTTCCACAGGGCGGACCCCCATCATCATCATAATCATCATCGTCAACTCATCCAAGCCGGCATGCAACAATCCAAGGATTAGATTCGAGCGGTAGCTTGTCGTCGCAAAAGAAAAAGAAGAAAAGAAAGAAGAAGAAGCGCGCCAGCTCTACCAAACCAGCCCGTCGATTTTGTAAATGTGCGCGTTGGCTGCTGGGATGAAGCGAAGGGTGACCTTGGGCGGGCCCATTTTGCGACGTGGGTGCAGGCGCTGGAAGTGAGCGTGAACGACCTTGCGGATCTTGTTCTCGTGCTCCTTGAAGTCCACGGCTGCGTCTTCCTTGCCGTCGCCGGCTACCTGGTGGTTTCTATTAGTAAGAAGACAGAAGAAGAAGAAGAAGAGGAGGAGGCGGAGGAGGAGGAGGAAGTAAAGAGAAGAAGCAGTAAGAAGCACAACTAAGTACATACCAGATGCAAGCGCATCAGGTTTTTACATTCGCTGATGAAGCTGAATATAAGCCGTGCCACCTCGGCGTTGCCTTTGATGAAATCTCGAATGGGAAGAATCAACGTCCGGATAAGACCGACGCATTTGAAGTCGATGTGCGGCATCATCTTGAACCAGTCAGGAGGGTTGCGAACGTTGAGGAAGAGTCCGTCTTTCTTAAAGTTGACATACGTGATAGCCGGGCTGCAGAAAGTCGCAAAAGCACGGGAGTAGGTCTTGCGGGAAATCAACCGTGACTCGTGGCAGGCACGTAGCAATCCAGAAGTGCCATTGCAAGGCTTGAATCGAGGCTGGACTACATTGCCGGATTCAATCTCGTACTTGAACTCAACCCTCACTTCGTATCCAACCTCCCCAGCTACGGCTTGCTTCCAGATCAGCTCGCGTAGTTCATATGGAAGAAGCATAAAGTTTGGAAACTTGGCGTCGGTGTGTGCTTTCTTGCACTTGATATTGAACAACTCTTTGGGTATAATTCCATTGTCGAGCATTCCGCTCTCAATAAAGGGGCGAATGGCTTCGTGATCAGCTGGCTTGAGATTACGGCGTGCCCACCACTCCCAATGAGAAGGAATGGTGTCCCAAGGCTGAATGGTTGGTCCATTGCTGGTTGTATCGGTTCTAAAGCCATTAATTTTCTTGCAGCCAGACTTTTGTGATAGTGAAGCACTGTTTACAACGGTGTGAGAGCTAGAAGTTTCCAAGGGACTCGTAGGTGGAGTGGCTTCTTGTCTGAACGTGACATCTTGCTTAGTCAATAATATTCTTCGTGGAGTGATCTTCCGATCATGGGTAGATGCTGGTCTTTTGTCCCAAGAAGTGACCTGTACTGTATTGAAAGAGTCGTTCGGTGAGCTGCTAGGGGAGGCTTCAGGTGTGGGAGGAATGTTGACTTTGATTCTCTTCCAATGAGGTTTGACATGAAATTTATCCCAGCTAGACTGCGAGGATATAAGTCTCCGACAGTCAAGAAAAGGGAAAGAAGAGGAAAAGAGACAAATGAAAATAACAGAAAATCTTATCTTACTACTTGTTCACTTTCGCCAGCCTGCAGTGCTTTGACTTCGATTAGCTTTGTAACGTCATCTGGCTTTATGCTGTCAACAGATATTGGAAGTATAGATGGTCTCGTAGCCTAATGTTTCTATTAGCTGCAGCTCTTTTGCTTTTTTTTTTACCTCCAGGGTCAGGAACACTTGAACGATGACTTGCCTTCTTCCCCAACTCAACTCTGCAACGCAAGGCTTCATCATGGAGATATTGGCAGTGATCCATCTTCTGACAGACATCACCGGTAGTATAGAAAAAGCAAATGCTCTTTCCACTAATCTTGCCATTAATACCACACTCCTGGAGCAGCTTCTTTTTGGCTGTAATAAGACTTCTTTTATGAAGAATGTTGTGAGAGAGAACGCAGCGAGGATCTTTGCAAGCATTTTGGACAAAGCGTTTACACAGCTCGTGGCTGGAGTTGGCTGATTGCTTCTTTGTAAAGTTCAGGCCTGACTGGAGTCTGCTATGAGAAGCTACCTTGGAATTGCTTTCTCCCACTGGGATATAGCATTGGGCAGCGCTAGCATATGACATATTGAGATAGAATTGGTGTTATAAGGAAGTTGAAGCTTCGTGTATATCAATGTTAATGCCCGAGGTACGAAAATTAGATGTGTTTGACGACGAACATACATGGACTTGAATAGCAAGCTCAATGTGCTCTCTCTCACTTCGCTACCCAGTGTAGTGTTGTCGAAAGTGTTGGGATCCACAATAGAAAACACCTCGACGATTCCGTGGGAAATTTCTTGCTATTGTCTGTATATTGAACGCGGTTACCTCGAAGATTCACAACGCGCGCTAGTGGCATCTGAGCCAAGACCCACCTCTGGCGAAGGTATTCCCAAAGTGGCCAAAAACAGCGCAGGCTATAGCCTAGTGTTGATTTGGTGAACCTGACTCCTAGAATATGCATTATCCCTGGAAAAATCCCACGAAGCACATATAGCTGTGGAAATAATATCTGGTCTATACGTAATAAGCCGATTGCAGAACACTAAACGCTAGTCACAATGTGCCTATACACATATATACGTATAGGTAGAGATAAATAGAATAAAACTAGCAAGAGATGGCAAAAGCATTGATATCTCGGTAGGGTCGGTAGAGGGTGGGACAATGTTCAGCTGTCAAGCAGTAGGTTCATTACATTGTTTAAAGTATCCAAAGTCAAGAGAAAGGCACCATCATACACACAAGTAAAACCGTAGGAACGATTCTATCTGATATTGCTCCTAGTCTATAGTAAATTTATGATACAATTCATGCTCAGAACTCGTTCTCATCGTTTCCTGATATGATGACATTATTGATCTTCAAGACCATCCGACAAAGCTGAGTTGCTAACATCAACTGTTGTCTCTTACCAATTAGCGGGTCAATAACAAATGCATCTCTCATGTCATTGCTCCCAGTCTGCATGCAGTCAACACCTAGTCTGGTGTTCTTCTCTGTTACCTGTCGGCTCTTGATGCTGGCTAGCGTTTCGATGGGGGAAAGTCCCGAGTTCTCTGCAAGAGCCATTGGAATGGCATCAAGTGCGTCTGCAAAAGCACGCATGGCATATTGCTCGAGGCCTGGTGACTTAACAGCAGCATCTTCAACTGCCAGGGAACAGGCGATCTCAGCAGCACCACCACCATAGACAACACGGTTGTCACGGACAAGGTTACGGACAACACAAAGAGCATCGTGTAATGAGCGCTTCGCCTCGTCAATGATCTATTCCACCGTTAGCTGAGTTCAAATGGTCTCCTGATACAACTGAAACTCACCATCTTATTGCTGCCTCTAACAAAGATAGTTACTGCTCGGGTGTTTGCGCACTCCTCGATCACCAGCATTTTCTCCCTTGTAGTTCCGAAGCTCATCTCGCGCACAATACCCGCCTTTCCGAGCTTAGCAGCTGATAGGTCTTCGAATCTTGGCACGATTCGGCCGTTGGTTGCAATTGCAATCAACTCGATTTCGGGACCACCGACCCATCTAACAGCTGGGAGCTTGTTCTGTAGTAGCAGATGGTTTGCCTCATCATCGAATCCCCACTGGCAGATGACTAGGTTTGCACCGGTATCCTTAATTTGTTGAACCATTTCTGCGAACTTCTCCTTCTCGTATGTCTGTAGCTTCTTGAACTCCTCCACACTGGTAATGTCAAGATGATGCTTTGTCTTTGGCTTGGGGGGCTCAAAGGCGCAGGTGAGAATTGCAATCTTAGCATCTCGAACTTCAGAAGGCATCTGAGGATGCGAAAAGTCCTTGTCCACAATAACACCCTGTACCAGTAACGAGTCCTCAAGTGAGCCTCCAACCTTTCCATCAAGCTTAATGAGATCGAAGTCCACATCCTTGCGCTCGAGATCAGCCACAGACAACACAGCATCCACAGCAATGTTTGCAAACTGATCGTGGGCTTTGGAAACAATCTTACTACCCAAACTTGTCCGTGCTACCTTAACTAAATTCTGCTTTTGTGTTTTTGTGAACTCGATGGTATCCGCAATCTTGTCTAACTCCGCTACCGCAATATCACATGCCTGGTCGTAACCATCAGCTATCCGGATTGGGTGAATTCCTTTGTCGATAAGATCTGCTGCCTGCTCCAACAAAGCTCCTGCTAAGACCACCACACCTGTTGTGCCGTCTCCTATTTCGTCATCTTGAGATTTGGAGAGCTCTACCAAAAGCTTTGCAACATGATTCGAAATTTCCATCTGCCCCAGAATCGTAGCGCCATCATTTGTAACCGTAATGTCTCCATCTGGTGATATGAGGATCTTGTCGAGGCCTCGTGGTCCGAGCGAGGTCTTTACGATATTGGCTACCGTTCTGGCGGCTAGTATATGTGACTTTACGGCATCATTTCCATGTTGTCGCTTCTTTTTACCTTGACTAAATTTGTATCAGCAAGCTCTAGGGTGAGCAAGATGGGGTTGAGAATCCTTACTCTCTAACCACGATAAAAGGCCGGCCTGATTCGTCTTTTATGACCTGGGCTATAGCAAAGTTAGAATCCTTCCCATTTTATTCTAAACCATAGATGGTAAATCATACCCTGTGACATATCAATATCTGGAAATTTTGTTAGCTTCTGTGACCCCTAACTTTATGACAGATGGTAGGGCACTCACTCATGGCCATCTTCGCTGAGAGAAATGGGGTTTAGAGGATATGGATCAGACTAGTAGACTCTTGAAAGGGACCAAGATAAGTGAAACCCTGGTTATTGTGCGTAGTATGGGTTGTGCTTATGTCAACGCGTTCCGATACTCAGTCGCGCTTCCCAAAAGCTCTTTTCGATACTATATTTTTTATTTGAGCCGCATCCTTGGCGTCCTTGGCAACTTCATTTTAGCATGAATGATTCTCTACGGTCCTCAGTGATTTTATGTCGCTTTCCAGAATCTTTCAAATATGAGAAGCGAAGCCCAGTGTCTTTGACTTTGAAGCTTGAAATAAGTCACTAGTATCGCGATGCGACTGTTTGAGTTTCAGCTAAACTCTGCTACCATCACTGGCTATATTGTTTAACAAATTATAAATTGACTCTTCATCTCTTGACCAGAAGTAACCTCAAGAGAAAAGCGCTTCATGTAACCCTACGCAATTTGATACATTTGGTCCTATGGGTATCAAGGAAATTGGGAGTTGGCGCTTCATCTATGACTTGTCCCAGTCTTCAGAGGTGAGCTTAATCAAATTATCTCCGGTTTTGGCTTATGTTCTGTAGCCTTGCTAAGGTAAGAATTTATTTTCCAAGCCCAATACCAACGTGTTCTTATAATAACAGTATATCAACTCTGTATCTGTATTCTCTTGAATTGGTATCCTCCATCCATTGCTAGAACGTTTGCTAGACGATGTGGCTACGATTGACTTGAGAAGATTGAAATCTAAATTACCGAACCTAATCGGCCATGATCAAGACTATAAAAGACCATAAATAGTCTGCCTCATGTTTGCAACCAATACATATTCATAGGCAGTGGAAATAGTCACACTGTCGATCCTTGGTCCGAGGGTGTGCTTTTCTTTGCGCTGAGCGTAAAGGCTTTGCTTAGCTCCTGATAGAGCTAACTTTATGTTACCATACCTGACCATGTACAGAATATCTGGCTCACTCGACTTGTATGATGCTTGGATTAGTATTACGACGTTATGGCGCGGGAACTTTCCAATGATATACACTAACGTCATAATACTAATCCAAGCATCATACAAGTGGAGTGACACAAGAATTGATCCCAATTTATGGGAAAGAGGAACAACTGGGTGGATCTCTCTGTAATTAGATCTGAGCCCGCATGAATAATCCAACAATAATCCTATATTTCCGAAGCAGGATTAGGATGTGGCGCTAGCCAGTAGAAATCATGGTGTAGCTTAGTAACATTGTGGCGCTCTCTTGGAGGAGTGCATCCCAAACTGAGGGCATCCTTACGGGTACTCCCCGATGAGGATATCAATACCTCGTCTACTCGTCTACTCGTCTATTGTCCCAACTCTGTAATGAACTGCTTGTAAAGACAGGCACGAATGGCATGGAACTCAAAGACGCCGTACCAAAGAAGCAACTTAGAAAGGCTAAAGCTCCTCGAAGTCGCACAGGTTGCCGCATCTGGTCAGTAGTTTACTATTTGTGTTACCCATTATTTTGGTGGCTGGAGCTCGTTATTAGTTTTGAGTCTAACAGGCGAATAGTAGAGCTCGACACATAAAATGTGATGAACAAAAACCGAAATGTCGTAACTGTCACGTTAGTGGCAGGACGTGCGATGGATACACGCCTGTAGCTAGATCAGACGATGCGAGGATTTCTCCTATCAGTCCACTGAGTTCTGATGGATCCTTGATAATGACAGCTACATTACCAGAGGCTAGCGGGGAACGAAGTCACTTCTACTTCTTTAAGCAGCGAACTGCTCCTGAACTGTCAGGTTATATGGATGCCGAGTTTTATAATGCACTAATGCTCCAGATGAGCCGTGAACAGCCTGCCATCAGGCATGCGGTGATTGCCCTTGGAGCTCTTCATGAGAGTGTGAGAATACGTGACGTGATTAGGGGTGATTTGAAGACATTGAGCTTACACCACTACACTAAAGCAATTCAAGAGCTGGCGAAGAGTTCGAAGGATAAGACGCAATCGATCTGTGTCACTTTGATATGTTGTATCTTGTTCATATGGATCGAAACTTTGCAAGGAAATCATGGCCTTCGTATGCAACAATTGACCGCAGGACTCAAAATATTGAGAGAGTGGCAGAGAAATGTTGTAGCGACTGGATCAACTACGTGCCGAGATGTCCAGTTCATACGGAAACAGCTCGTCCCTATATTCACACGTATGGATCTTCAAGGTGTCTCATTTGAAAACGGGCGTATCCCACAGCTCGATCTTCATCTACGTCTTGAAAACCCTAGGAGCAGTGGGATTCCAGCTGCATTCACATCGGTAGCTGAAGCGCGAGACTGGGAAGATGTCATTCTTTACTGGATACAAAACGCTATGCGAAGTAACAAGGATTCTATAGAGTCAGCTAGGCTTCCTGTACAAGTAGAAGGTCAATTATTTCTGGAGCAATGGGAGGTGGCCCTCAATGAATTTCTACGTGTCAAAAAAGACATAAGCGAGAGCGACATCAGAGCTTGCAACATCCTGCGCATCTATCAAAAAATGTCAGCCATTATGCTTGGAACTCGAATGTCGCGCAACGAGATCGACTACAAGCCGTTCAATAAAAACATGGAGGATATCATAAACGTCGTAGAATCTCTATTCGAAGCCTCTCGTGGTACGGGTACTCTGGATGGATATCAGTTTTCCTTTGAGATGGGAGTCGTAGCTCCACTGTTCTATGTCAGCAGTAAATGCTTCGATCAAGAATTACGCATGAAGGCATTGATTATGCTGCTTAAGTGTCCTCGCAAAGGAGGGGTGTGGGATGGGCTAGGGGTTGCCAAGATGACAAGTCTATCACCCGAAGGCATTGCTAAGGATGTTACACTTGGAGAGACGAAGACAAATGAGTGGGTGAAGCGGTACGATGCTGCTATGGCAGTTGAATATAGTTCCCTCGGAGTCTCTTTCTCCTAGCGGTTGACTTGGCTTTAACAACTCACAACTTTTAATTGCAAGCTGTGGGTGTGTCGCGGAGTGCTTGCAATAGAGACCCCCCTCCCTGAGATGCTGGTAGCGCCGTGGAACCGAGAAAGTCTTCGCGATGGTCAATCCGGAGCTGGACGAAGCGCACTGAGCGGCAAATTAGAAGTATGTTCTCTCTACTCAATAACCCAAAAGATGCTAAACAACCTATGTATGCAGTTCAATATTTGACGCAACCAACTCCAGAAACAGTCCAGCCAATGACAGGTGCAAGATCAACCACCGCTATTACCTGCATTCAGGCAAAATCTACTGTATGTCGGGCTCACCAACAAGCAAAACTAACAATTTGCAAAACCGACATCAAGCTCGACATGCTACGGTATAGAGTATGTTGGATAAGAAATTACTGATTTATTCATTTACTTAAAGTACATCAATAAAACATAGATGCTGTTCCTGCATCCGTTCAATCTCTGTTCATTTATCTTGAGCTGAAGCCAAAGTCATCTAAAACGTTGGGTGCTCGTGTTTGCTAGGCATCCATTGGGCGTCGATTGATTAGTCCTCAATTAGGCTTGGAACAACTGCTCCCATTATGCACATAACCTAAAGACCCCTCCAAACATTCGCATTCGGATGGAGGTATTCGTTGTGTGCTTATATATATAGCTAGCTCAGTCTATGTACATGGTTCAATGAGCTCTACACATCTTGAAGCTTCAAAACTTCGCTTTACACTACCTCCTGCAACTATCTCGGGTTCCATTGATTCTCGCGGCCCTGAGAAGGCTGAATCCAAGTATTAGCTAGCCTTATCCAACGGCCCGTACCTAATCTGATATAATTCCAGCACACGAGCAGTCGGAGGCATTAAGCCAGTTGGCTGCGAACCAGTCTCAGTGGCAGAAGCAGATTCAATAAGCTATAATCCACCAAGTCAAACCATGTCCAATACACACACACAACCTCAATAGTATATCCCAATACTTCCCCACAGATTGCCCATTCAGTAACACCAATCCTGGGGTCGTTGCTCATTCTTAATCTATCCTTGACATGTTTGTGGTAAGCGAGGCAATCTATGAGTTGTGCCTATGTGTGGTAAAAGGAAGGTACCGCCACTAACTAGTGGACACGCCCAATTATGAAGTACCTATAAATGAATTCAGATGCAGCTTGTCTGGTCATACTTACTGGGTGATATGTAAGAAGTGACTTTCAAGACCTCGTGATTGTATGAGGCGATTTTAAGATTCAGACCATCAGAGGAACATCTTATTTTCTAGTGTAGCTATCCAGTTTTGATCGTGATTAGGGGCTGTCAACTTCCTGATCCTAACTATGAGGTTGACTTGGGGAACGACCTTTGCAGAATAGACATCTATGGTAGAGTCTTTCATGGTGTCGATCAACTTAGTAACTTAGACCGACCCTCCTCTCCTCAAACTCTCCATTAAGAGACGGCATATGCTATACTTATAAGTATCTGTTATTTATGATCTACAGAAACAGATTCGAAAAGGATAATAGGCTGCACAACATTAACGGCTTGGTCACGTGACCATAGTATACCGCCCACCTTGATTAATTAGAGTGATTGACTAGGGTAACCGGTACACGGCAAAACCCAATTCCAATGGTTTCCCTATCGGTGGTTGCGATCTCGGAAAACATGTGAGTCGTGATGTGTTTCATCTTGTTATAATTTGGGCTACGCCACGGATCCTATGCAGCCTATTCGGGACACACGAGGAGGGGCAACATGCTGGAAGGGATTCAAAAGCGACATACGAAAATGTATCCACAATGGAACAAACGAGCATTGAGATGTAATCTGAAGAGGAGCGAACTGGGGAAGTCACCTTTTTGAGACTGAGGTGCTACTCGTGTCACCAAACGGATTGCTGCATATGTGAAGCAGAAGCCTTCCACGACAACTCGAATCTAATGTGTGGCACGATGCTTTCTTCAACCCCCCTGGCCGGTACGTATCATCGGCCCCTCCCTGAGCCAGCTGAGTTACCAGTGGATTGCCAGTTGGATTTCCAGTCTCGGCCATGGACAGTCAGGCTCCGAGATATTTGGTCATGCTTTTGTCTACTGTTTGCCAATTAGTACCGATTACTAGACTAAACTCGCCGCAATCTGTCTTGGGGACTGGGGATGTGAAGCTTAACCGATGAGCCGTTACTTGTGGAAACGGAAGAGAGATCACAAAATTAAAGAATCCAAGGATTCCCACTGGACTCTGTAGGGGGCAGCCAACGGTGGCATGGGCCAGTATTCGTATGGAGAAGTCTGGAGCGTCTGCCCGAGAATCCGGGGATGCGGATGCACCTAAACTTCTTGCAGCCATTCGTCTGACGGGGGCACATCTGCTGATGGCTGTCTTATGCAATTTAAGTAATGCCAGCCACCCTTTACCAATTAGCAAGGGTGACATTCGCTGCATATCATACATAAGGTTGTGGACATCTTCTCGATTCGATTCTTACTGGGCCTCCTTTAACTTCGACCACCATCTGGCACTCGCCCTCAAGGTTTGTTTCGCCGCTTGATAGTTGTGTTGGACGATTGCCCATCATGTCTAGGAGGGATATGGACGATTTATACGAGCTACAGTCTCCTCAAAATGATGAGGTACGAATAACCCCGCTCTATTGCATTTCCCTTCTTTAACGATCCGGGTACAGAAACATGCGGAAGTCGAGGTGAAGGTAGTCAAGGGAAATGAAGCTTTCAACGAAGCTATGCTGAAAGAGCCCCCGAAGCCATTCACCTTCTCTACTATTCAGCTATACACAGCATGTTTCATAGGCTTTTTTTGTGCGACTATGAACGGTTATGATGGATCTCTGATCAACAATCTGTTAGCAAACCCATATTTCTTACAATTTTACAAAGGAGAGAATGCTGGAATATGGGCGGGCATCGTGACATCTATGTACCAGATCGGTGGTGTGGTCTCGCTCCCCTTCGTTGGACCTGCAGCGGATACTTTTGGACGCAGGTTTGGAATGTGGATCGGATGTCTTTGCATCATCATCGGAACCGTCATTCAGGGAGTTGCTACGAGAGACAACGGCGCCAAGCAATTTATGGGAGGTCGATTCTTACTCGGTTTTGGGGTCAACATCGCATCAGCCGCTGGACCAATGTATGTCGTTGAGGTCTCTCATCCAGCATACCGCGGTGTGGTGACCGCTATTTTCAATTGTTTCTGGTTTACTGGTTCCATAATCGCCAGTGGCGTAGCAAGAGGAGGACTAAACATCGGAGGAAACTACTCGTGGCGAGTTGTCATCTGGATTCAACTGATGTTCTCCTCCATCATATTCCTCGCAGCCTACTTCCTTCCCGAGTCGCCTAGGTGGTTATACGTCAACAACAAGCAAGCAGCGGCGAAAGCTATGTTGACAAAATATCACGGTGATGGAAATCCAGACAGCGAATGGGTCAAGCTGCAAATGCACGAATACGAGGATCTCCTCGAGATGGACGGTGCTGATAAGCGCTGGTGGGACTACAGAGCATTGTTCAAAAATAAATCGACATGCTACCGACTATTTTGCAACGTCTGTATTTCGGTATTCGGACAATGGGCAGGAAATGCTGTCCTTTCATACTTCATGGCTAAAGTTCTCGAAACAATTGGTGTCAAGAGCGAATTTGGCCAAGCAAACGTAATTCTCATAAACAACTGCCAGCAGTTTATATGGGCTCTGTTTGGTGCCGCCCTTGTGGATAGAGTTGGTCGTCGACCATTACTACTATTTTCCAACATCGGATGCTGTATTACTTGGCTTGCTATGACTACCTCGTCGGCTATCTATCAACAGTCTATCCCACCCGGTAAAGATATGCAAGGTACTAATAAGGTTGCTGGAACTGCCTGCCTTGCATTCATTTTCATCTTCGGGGCGGTATATTCCATAGGGTTTACGCCCCTACAAGCACTTTATCCTGTTGAAGTTCTATCCTTCGAGATGCGTGCTAAAGGAATGGCATTTTCCCAAACCTCGGTTGCAGCCGGTGAGTGTTTTATTCAATATTGTCCTAGAACAAGTGCTAATATAGAAACAGCCAATATGCTCAACCAATTTGTCTGGCCAGTAGCCATGGATAAAATCGGGTGGCACACTTACATAATCTTCACTGTTTGGTGTGGGGTTCAGGCAACTGTAATATGGTTCTGGATTCCAGAGACGAAGAATCGGACTCTTGAAGAATTGGACGAAATCTTCGCGTCGAAGAATCCGGTCAAGACCTCCATTCAGAAGAAGAGGCTCGGGTTCGATGCTTACGGCGATGTTGTTAACATCCAACCTCTAGAATGATTTTCCTGCGCAATTTACGGTACATATATAAAATTCAGCGACGGATGGAGGAGTTGGTTGGTTGGGATTTGCGGGCAAAAGGTTATGAATATAATAAGAGCTTACTTAGGATTTCTCTTGATGGAGATTTTTATGATACCATGTCCCTTAGCATCATTGCTCTTGAACAATGCATTTTGAACAAAAAGACTCTACCAAAGTAACATGATATATTGACTTTCAAACCTTGGGAATCACTTCTTGACCTTCACATCATTTCATATTCTGAACAGAGCCTCACATGTTCGTATTCGTCCACTCAAAGTGTCTGTATCCATTCAGAGACCTCCTACTACGAGAAATATGCACTAGCCACGTTTCTTCCCATTTTCACTGTTACCACACTTTGCGTGCGTGTAACCCGGCACTTGGGAGAGATGAGCCTACCAAGCCCCTATTGCGGAAGTAGTGCCCTGGTACATATACCTCCTACTTACATATACCTATACCACACAAAAACGGAAGACAAGATGCCGAAGGTCCAACGTGTTTTTGGGACACATGTAGATCGTTGGGACGCATGACTACGTAGGTATGGTACGGTTCAGCAAATGCCGGAGCTAGCTGCTAGGCTACCGATGTTTGGAGGAATATGTGTAGGTATAGTAGCGTATATATGTATGTCTCCTGACCGGCTGCACTAGGAGTTTATCTGGTATGAGGCTAGAAGATCGATATGAGGGGTCAAGAACTATCACCTGTCGGATATGATAATCCTGAGAGGTGGCGCGACACCAGGCTCGATGTGTTGCGGAATGGAGTAGATATATCACACGAGAGGCTTATTGCTGATGATTGAAGCTTCTCGCCCAAAGAGCACTAAAAGAATACATAGCTTGAAAGCTACGAGTGAGAGAGACTATGCACCAACCATAATATGAATAAGAAAGTCATTGAAAGGCCGTCTAAGAAGTTGCAGCAGTGGAGCTACTGCAGCTGTATGCAGCACTACTTGTTACATTAAGACTTTGCAGTTGTAAATGTTCTAGATCAGACTTCAGAGTTGTGGGAGCAAGTAGGTCACCCTAAATACCGCGACTGTGACCACCAAAAAGAAAATGCACAAGCAACTAGCATATAGAATTGGTCCGTGCAAGAACTTGAAGAACAAGTATTGTACACCGTATTTGAGGTATATAATGTGACCAAACGCCTCGCCCCGCCTGGTATAATATTACAATACGCCTGAAAAAGCACTCAAATCCATGCAGCCTTATTACTCACTAACACTGAGTGTTCATTCAGACCGTACGTCCACCTGGCAATATATTTTACACCCCCAAAGAGAAACGGAAACAGTCCCTTCTATGCAATTTTCTATCCTGTTATTCATCCTATCGAGTACATCGGCCTTAGTACAAAAGTACTGTATTTGAGACGGTGCATTCGGATCTCAAGCACCGATGCGAACATATCCTTGAACACAAGTGGACTTCTCAAGACCATCCATGGCACCGGATTGCGAAGTGCCATTAGTAAGACGGAAATTAGCACCTTCTGGTGGCCGTGTAGAATGGGAGGTGGTGTTCATGTCTATATAATCATCTTCTTCCATATCGGCGTCTGCATCTGCGTCTGGGTCACTTCCCATATCCGCTCCACTCGTCATATTAGATGTTGTGATATGATGTTCATTGTGACTTTGGAACTGGCTTAAATTCTCATTTTGATTCTGAATTTGTGGCTGTTCGATGTTTTGCTGTTGACTGTTGTGGTCCAGATTTTGATTTTGATTTGGGTTGATAATTATGTTGTGGTTTGAGGCTATCGGCTTTGCTGTCGACTGAAACTCAGACATATGCGCAGTCGAGACCGTAGAATCTCCACTCAACGAACGTTGAGTGGTCAAGCCAGAGCTGGCTCCCCTTGCTTCCTTTACAACACCTTTCCAGCGACCAATGACCTTGTCTACTACAGCATCAAGATGGAGATTCCTGTCCATGATGTTGAATCCTGTGCTTGACATATTTAGTCCCGACTCGGCCAGATGACTCATTATGGTTGAATCTAAAGGTATTGTAGTTGGCGCCAATAGTTTAAATTCTCTTGGGTGTTGTAGTCTCGAGAGGTCATCAACTTGGATTCTTAGATGCGCAGCTTCCTGGGTTATGAGCTCTTTCTCCTTTTTCAATGTCTCAACTTCTACAGCTTTCTTTCCTACACTGCGGGCAAGTTCTAGTGTCCAAAGTTCTGTCCTTCGTTGTGGAGTCAGCGAGTTCCAGTGACCAAATGCCTGATGGAGGTGGTCTGATATCCTGGATTCGAGGTCCATAGCTACAGCTTCTGCCCGTTGAGCAACTTCTGATGGATCTTCGGGTAAGTTAAAAAGCTCAGGTGGAGGATAAGAGAAGTCTTCGCGGGGTGTAGTCGTCGCAATCGCACATGAAACGCGCCAGTTGTGTATTGCAGAAGAGAAATGTGTGCGTAGAGCTTGGTATTGACTATCTCCAGGTGGAAGTATTGACCATGAGGACGTTGACGGGAGGGGGTGTGATTGACTAAGTGTAGGAGGAGGAGGGAGACAGTGTAAAGCGAGGGAAGGGAAATCAAGGGCCATGGGATCATAATTGAAGATTGACGGTCCTTCTATTTTTTGTCTATACAAATTAGTATTTCTTAGCCAAACGATAATTGGTTGAATACTTACTTCGCTGCCCGAATTCCTCCTAGAAGCTCCCTCAATGCTAGCTCTGCTGCTCTAGCATTGTCCAGAGCATCCGCAATTTTCTGTTTTTGGTCGAATGTTGCTTTGGCTAGAATCTGTTTGCTGACAACCCTGTTCCTGGGCTCTAACCTTCTGCCCGAGTCTCTCTCCTCGCCCTCGAAGCTTTGCACGGATCCTCCGTTCCTTGTTGGTGGAATGTTATTCATTACACCCGTGGATTCCCACGTCCCCTTATTCAGAGCAAACTTGGGTTTGTTGGCATAATAATTTCCATCCATTGGTTCCCTCCTAAAACTAGGGGATCTAGGCACATCAGACTCCAAAGCAGGACTTCGTCTTTCTTGACCCCCGGGCGTGCCTGCTGGAGTCGAATCCTCTCTCCTCGATGTCGAATTCCTGGGTTGCCTCCTTGTGATTCCTCCGCGCAATTTCCTAATCTCGACCACATCGTGCCTCCCATCCGAGGGCTTGGGGTTCTTCTCCTTTATGTAGAGATCGAGGTGACGACCCAGGGATGAGGACGTGAAGTGCTGTTCGCAGAATGGACATTGCTTGTCTTTTGGGGCACCCGCCCTTCCTCCGTTCACTGAGGTATCCGCATTGGATCCAGGAGTACCCAGCTGCTCTGCCATGTCATTTACATTCGCATCCGAAGAAATTGGTTATTGCATTTGCAAATGGCCTTTAACCTGCGAGGAAAGTACGAACTTGAAGTTTGGGTAGTGATAAGTGAGGGATTGCTGCAAAGTCGAGAGAGGAAGAAAAGGAGAGCAGGATTTTGAAATCAGTCCGGCTTGCTGTATGTAGTCTAAGGGGTTTGCAGATAATATTGTTCATCCCCTCTAGGCGCGACAGGGATTCGGGAAGACTACTGGACGGGAAGCAACGAGCCCCTGATGAAGTAGCCGCAAATCATCCGCCAACAGCAGCAAGGACAACAGTTTTGATTTTTTTGAAGTCAATTCAGATTAGAGCTGAAATTGGGTCTTGGAAGTGACAGAAAGAACCTGCCCTCACATTTTGAGCTACCAAGCTCTGTAGGCATTGGAACGTTGAACAAGGCTAACCGTTACCACAAATCTGTGGGGTATTTTGCCCATCTCCTGTAGGCGTGTAGGGTAGCAGTTTGGGAGAACAATAAGATTACGTACTCGAGAATATTGTAGATCGTGCTGTTACTTTCATTTGTTTTATCAGCGTAAAGTTCTGGCGTGCGGTACCAAATACGCTCTGGGTTAGTGGAAGTCTGGTGTCCTCAACAGCTAAGTATAGATTTCTATTCAAATCATTGCCTGTATGCACCACAATCTGATGAAAGCCATAAGGACTTCACTGAATCACAGTGTGTTAGTGCTATCATATATAGCATATTTCACATTGCTATAGAATAAAATACTGAAACATCTAACACAATATGTGGCTATATAAAGTTCATTCGCATAGATTTCACGCATGGGTATCGGGGGTATCGCCGTTGGTCTGCGCAAGTAGCTGCGAAAGTAGCTGCTAGCCATTACATGACCCGCGCATCAAAAGGGGTATTAAGAAAAGTAAAAACATCCGCCATGATCGCAACAAAAAAACCAATAAGCACGAACAATGTATCCTATCAACCTGACTCGTTGCCATGCACCATTATGAGGCAGCCCAAACTTTGTATGCTATTCTGATACGCGAATGATTCGGAATAATAAGTTTGCTGGGACGTCAAGAATGAATTTATGCAGCGGTAGGAGCAGGAACTGGTGCTGGAGTGGCGAGCTCATCCTTTTTGGGCTCCTCGGTCTTAGGTTCGACGGAAGTTGGGGCAGGGACAGCAGCTGGGACTGGTTCTGCGGCCTTCGGCTCGTCGGCCTTTGGAGTTGCCTCTGTGGCAGGCGCAGCTGGAGCGGCGGCTATATAGTGGTCAGATAATTAAGAAATCAGCTTCTTCAGATCCTCATTGCACTTACCGGCAGCCTCTGGCTTGACTTCTGGCGTTGGCTCGGCTTTTGGGGCATCGCCTTGAGCAACTGCTGCCGCTGGTGCAGGAGCAGGAATTGCAGGTTCGGCTAGTATTGACAGTCAGCATCTAAGGTAAGCCGGAAACTGGGGGGTATTGTTACCAGCAGCAGGTGCAGCTGGGGTAGCTGGAGTCTCAGCTTTGGCATCAGTAGCGGGAGCTGGCTCTGCTGGCTTTGTTTCGGTCGCAGGTGCGGTGACTGCGGGAGTTGGCTCAGTCGGCTTAGCCGCTTCTGTAGGCTTCTCCTCAGTCTTCTTTGGCTTCTTGAAGAGACCCTTCAGCCTGGACTTCAGGTCATTGATCGCATTTGGTGCTGTTAATTGTAGAGTGTCAGTATCGTATTATCAGGACGGAGGATCATCGTGTCATTTTAACATAAAGCCACGATCCACAGTTGATGAGACAGTGCTCGCTGTTACGAGTTGAGAAAGTTGAAACTTACGAATTCCAGGCATTGTGATAATAGTGTTCGATATGAGCTGGATGTAATGGTCTATTAAGATAGTGTTTGCTTGTGTGATGTTATGTTGCAAGTGAAGGGGGAGGATTATGGTTAATGAGATGCGATTGAGATTAGGAGTGCCAAGCTACTTAGTCAAGGCAATCGACGCTAATATTAGTGGCTCGGTAGTACATGCCAATACGAACAACCTCTACCTGTCAGAAAAAAGTGGCCCAGTTGTGGGTACCATAATACTAGCACTTGCACTTCATCAATCACTTTAACAATTTGTCAATCTAAAAGTCGCGGGATCATGCCAATTCATGTTGGAGGGTTGAAGCTAAATCAAGGTAGTAAGCGTTGAGAAGGCGTAACAACTTGGGCCACTTTCTAGTGCATCGTAATGCTACTAACAACGAATATAGTCTACACCTACTAACCAGCTTCTATATTGTCGAATGTGACTGACATATCTGAAGCTCACCCCACATTTTGATTGTTATTCCAGTCATCTAGGTATAGATTGTACCCGGCTTGCATACTTGTTCTTGACACTGAATTTGCAATATGGTAAAAGCTGGGTGAGCAGAATATAGCATCGTGAAGTGTTCATATCAATATCTAAAATCGCAAGCATAGGGCTGGAGAAGCTGAAAGCGATATTCAAGGATATTAAACAGCGGTGATTGCTCTACTGGAAGCCAAAGATCCGGTAACTGACTTGTGAAAGTCAACAAATACAACTGTTCGATGGTAAAGTATTGTTTCTCTATTTTATCTACCTCGACTATCTCTTATGTCCGTAGAACTACTAGTTGGGCCTTTAGATGTCTGTGCTTTCCTCACTGGGTTGGTTGCCCAAGGAGCTGTTGTGGGAGGCATTCCAGATGGTGTAGACCTCGAAGTTATGGGCCATGGTGCTGCCGTTTGTCCCGTTCCGCTTCCAGTTGTCGACTTTGCCCAAGGCGCATTTGTACCTTCCTGGGGTCGACTAGTAGGGGCACTGGTTGGCTGGCTGGCAGTATGAATTGAGACTTCTGCTGGCGAAGCACTTGGGTCATTTACCCAGCTGAAAAGTGATCCGAATGGGAAGTGCTGGACGACTGGGAATTTCGAAAGCACCTCTGCGTTATACATCTTAATCATGCCCTTGGGATATTCATTAGCTCTATCTCAAAGTCTCTGTGGTTGACAAACTTTATTAATTTTACCCCACCCCGAACGAACGCCAGAGATATCGAATAGGATAGGACTATGCTCCCAGAAAGGGCCAGTTTTGACATCATTTATAAAACCAACTGCTGAAAAATACATGTTATGTTTTCTCTCCTTATCAACAAGATTCTTCTTAGCAATGTCCCCTGGGTTCGGCGAATTAGGAAGACACCCTTCTGTAGGCATTGAATCTTCCGCAGCTATGGCAGGACAGTATTGTGATGATCCAAATATGTATGGCACAAAAGAGTGGTCATCTAGTCCCCATACACCATGTGAACCTGCTGGCTCAAGAGTATAAATGAGAATCAAACGACGAACTACTCGAAGATATCTATTGAGAGATCAGAAACGCCGTCATGCATGTTGAGTTTACACTTACGGTTCAATGATGCCTATTACGATGCTTCTTTCCAGGGATCTGTCTTGACTATCCTCAGCTGTAAATCCACCAAGCTTCCATATACAACCGAGGAATGCTAAAAAACTAAGTTCATGTCCAGTACCATAATCTAGCCTTTGGGAACTCCCGAAAGCACCCAGTAGATATGGAGTAAGTTCTTCTAGTGCGGACACTTGATCTGCAGCACCAAAATTGATGACGCTGGGTGGTAGATATGTTTTGAGAAGATCCTGCACTCGCGATTCAAGAATCTCATACCATTTCCTAAAACTCACGTTACCGAATCTTCGAGGTCCGGTATCAGGTGGGGCCTCCTCGATAATCGCGTCTATGCGCCGCATGAGCTCTTGAAGTTTGCAAACTGATTCTGAAAGAGCAATGGGAGAATCTAACTGCCACGACTGAACCGGACCTGAATCAGAAACCTTTTCTGGGCACATAGCAATATTGAGCTGCATAACAAATATGCCAATATCTTGGTAGCCTCTTGATGTCAGAAATTGTGGCACATCATGACCCTCATGTATTTTTTTCGCCGGCCTAACGAAAGAATGAGGTTTGGATGGGTCTAATCGTTGCAAGCGGTCTTTAATTTTCGGAGCCTCTGAAAATGGTGGATTCATGTTTATTCTTAATAAGATGTGTTGTTGGTGTCTATATCAAAGCCGCTCGCAAGCATCGCTTGCACCAAACTATAAACTTTGGTCACGGGCATTCGCGCTGTTTCTCGGCTAACGTGTCCAGTGAAACGTATGGAGTACTCCATGTCCCGCCAACCTCCCCGCTTACAGCATCTTAATAGTTCCTAGCTGGTCTGTTGACACAAAGCAGTGATGGAGCATATATCTACATTAGGTAATCAATTCGCAGGATATTTGGGGATCGGGAGATCACTTTTTAAGCAATCAGCAATCACAGAAGCTCAAGGATCACAACAAGACGAAGAGGACATTAACCACCACAGTAACTCCAGTCATAGCGGGCCAATGGAAGAAGATGATAATGCACAGGACTTAAAAGAAGGCATAGATATACCTGGGGCCACAAGGAAACTCCGCAGTGGAAGAGTTGGAGTGACGAATCTGACTGCCAACATCCCCAAAGCCACGGTTGAGAAAACACGACCATCAAGACGTTCCCGTCAAGACAAAAGTCCACCAACTCTAAGGACGTCTGCTCGCACAAGCAGTGGTGCCTCTCACGCGCCTGTTGACGGACAATGGGAGGGGCGGAGGGATGATGTGCCAGCTCGAAAATCTGCGAAACGATTGAAGCCAAACTCTATAGCAAAATCCCCTATACTACCACCGCGTATAGGTAATAGAGCTATACCGCCTCGAAATGAGGGAAGACTCGAATCCTTGCAACATAAGAGGAAAGGTGGTACTGGCGCAGGAGGTGGTGACTTTAATGTTCACAGACTTCACATATCTTCCGCAACTGACAGTGTTTCGGGCACACCTGCCACGGATCGCACTAGGTCCCGCAAAGTATTATCAATCGATGAAGCTCGCCAAAATGAAGAAGGAAGTGATAGCGGTGAATCGAGTGAAACAGAATTGAGTGAGATAGGGCTTTATGAAAACCCGAGTCCTGTGAAAAGGGCAAGTCCGCTCAAAAAGAATGTCGCTCTGAGAAACCGAAGCCACCAATCTCAGGCCAATCCGAATAACGTTAACGTCAATAATGTGCGCCCACCTATGCTTGTAGATTCGTCAGAGCCAGCGCAATCAGAATCTGATGCTGCAAGATTAGATAGTTCATTTTCTGGCTTGTTATCAGCTGAACTCAATATAATCCAGGCGATGATCAATTGTGCTAACCATGTCGGATATAAAAGATTGAGAAATGGCGATTGGCAACTAGACACTTCCGCAAAAGAGTTAGTGAACAAAGTCGACTCAGTTGAGGGAAGGCGTCTCGATAGTCGGCTAGATGCTTTGGCTCGAGATTATACTGCACTACGACTCGCAACAGATGAAGCTGTAACTCTTGCGGCGCAGGTTAAAGTTACAGCCAGTATCACCAAAGTTAAGTCGGCCATTGATACGATCCTCAGCAATCGATTTGGAGCTCCTTCAGAGCATCTTGAACAAAATGAACGTACCAGAACCGTTCTGAATGAACTCTATTTCAGCTTAGTCCCATCATTTTTACAGGTTTTACAGGCTGCTGCTCATGCGAGGAGTGATCAAGAGTCAATATCAGAATTGGACATCCTAGAAACTGTTGGTTTGTTTGACATGTTTTATGACTTATCAAATACTGCGATCCTGCAACCAAAAGAGTTACAGCCTAAGATTTCGAGCAATAAATCTTACCAGTTAAAAAAGCCAGTATGTACCAATACTGCACTTCGTTGCCCTGTGTTTACCAACCTTTCCGCTCTATTACAGTTTTTATTTGAGGCAACACTAATTTGGCTCAGATCAAACAGATAATTCCTATGATACGACAGGTGAAAGCTATGTTATTAAAAGTTCTTCATGAAAGAGCACGTGATGCAGAGAGAATAACAAGAGAAGAAAAAATTCGGGAAGCTAAGATTCGAAAAGAAGAAGAGGGGAAAAGAATGCATGCGGCAATCGAGGTAGAGAGGAAAAGAAGAGCTAAGGTCAGGGCCGAGCACCTAGAAAGGAGGCGAAATGATCCCACATGGGGAAGGCTTATAAAGGCTGAAGAGGCTAAGATCGACGCACGGCAAGCTCCCCAATACACTGCTTTTGCAACTCGCCGGAATTCAAAAACACCTGGACAAACCGAGGAGCGGGAAGTAGACGAGTACGATTCGAGATATGAACTTGACGATAACTGGGATATAGAAAACCAGGAAGTTCGTGATGGAAAAGGGGAGGACAGCGATGATCCATTCGCAGATGAATTTGAAGACGCCAAAATAGGTGATGCAGCTGGAGAAGGAGTTGAACGGGTCGAGGTTTTTCCTCGTGATAATTTACGTGGAAGTTCTCGGATATGGACGCCAGAGGAAAGACATGAATTCATCAGTATCATGATGAACGAAGAGCGAGGTACGTCACTTCCTGAATACGAGACTTGCCTTCCTGTACTGACATTTACAGGCTATGACAGGTACCAAGACGCAGCAGACCAGCTAGATGCGTCTCTACCGGATATTCATGACCTTGCAAAGGAGTTGCAGGATCTGATGGATCGCCTACATGCTGAGGGAAACATGAACACTGCAGCTGATAGCTGGACATATCAAATTTGGGACCCAAAGAACGGACAGTGATATTATACGAAAATGGTGTTTTAAGGTCTTGAATTATCCTTTATGATACCCGGTGTGGATATGGAATGATGCTTTTAGGTAGGCGGGATTTTGTTCAATTAGTATAAGAGACTGATGTCTCCGCAACGTTGTTTAGCCATTGCTCATCAAATGCTAGAGAGTGTGCTAGAAAGTGAGCTGATCCTTTCAAAGCTATATGCGGCATCTAGTTTGTCCTGACATAAGTTTTAAAAATGCCTTGAAATTCCGCCCTTGGTTATTCTGTCGTGAACTTCCTTTCTTCTCTATTGATTTACAAGATGTCTGAAAGTTTTGATCTTTTTCGAGACACTAACGAATGTAATCACACGTCAAGCAGATCCTACATGTTGATATAACTTTGATTGCATGCGAAGATTTGGACTTAATATAGAGTAAAAAGGGACTCATTGCAGTGGCTTTGCTTCGTTCACTTGGCTCTAAAATACCAACCTATATCATGACTGCTTATGACATGGAGGTGTTACGCCGAAAAAAATTCGAATCAATACTTTTCACACGAGTTTCTGAAGTTTCAGAGCTACCAGCTTAATAAACCAAGGGATTGATACCGAAAACGTTCGCGTGGCTACCTAGCAGGTCTAAAGATGCTTTCCGAAGAATGTCAATAATACCTGGTATCCACGCTCGTACTCCTCTTTAACTCGAGCATCTTCAAGATCTGCACGTGCAGCCACTGAGATAAAATGTCAGTGTTGCACTATATAACAATACGTCTAATGATGTGAACCTACTGAAACCATGGATCTGATCGCCAAATGTCTCGATGTGTTTCGGACCAGTTAAGTTCTGCTCGAATTTCTTAACGTCGTCTGCGGGTTCATCCTTAGATGCTAGCATGGCGAATGGAATTTTGATTTTATCTGCGTCTCCAGGGTCGACCATAGCCGGATGACACTCCGCTGCAGCTGTGTAAGGGGTATCGTCTCCTGAGGTAAGACTGACGACCTTTCCACCCCAACAGAAGCCAACGACTCCCCATTTTTGGATATTCGGATACTGTTTCTCGATCTCCTTCAACAAGCCCGGGATCCTGCTCGCTGTTTTTGGAGGTGCACCTGTAGTCGAGAAGAAGTTATTGAGTTTCTTGCTCTTCTCGTCGTTATCTGGAGGATACCTACATGACAATCACGGGGTTAATTTGCTTCTTGTAACAGTGCGAGTATGAAAAGCAAATACTAGGTTGTACAACATCCCACAAGATTCAAGTTCGTGCATAGTCCACAATTCAAAAAATAGAGACATTCGGAATGGAAAATAATGCTGTCAGAAATCAAATCACTTTCATTCGCTTACCAGGAATAGTCAGCTGGCGAGCCTTCGAAGAAATCAGGCATAAAGACTTGATACTGAGCATGAGAGTCGGATGTTGAGAGAATATCGGCTCCCTGAAGTGATTGAGGATAGTATCCAAAGATATCGAATATGTAAAGAAGCGCTTTTGAAGCTGTTGGTGGTCCGGTAACATCTGCACGATGTCAATATATCAAGTAGAAAGTAATCACCAGGGAACAAAGTATACATGTCTTTAGGCCACCAATTGTTTCATATTTGCCTTTCTCTTTGTAGTCTTTGGACTGGATTGGAGGAATTCTGCAACAAGCAGCGCTATGATTGTGTTCAGCCATATTTGTAAGAACTCGTTTAGAGTTGAAGTGTCTGATTGTAGATTTGGGAGAAATCAGTTGATGTCTCTGTAAGTGTGAGATTATGCTAAAAGCTGGAATTCGCATCAAAAAGTAATAATCAATGTGTCGGTATTGCTATAGGTGATTACAACGTGAGGTATGCGGGGAAGGGAATAATCGTGACGTAGTTCTCGCTTATTAGTTAAAGTATGGACGCCGAGGAGGATTCAATGAGAAACATGTTATGGAACGACACATATTTAAAGATTTTATAAAGCATCTCAGGCCGCTTCAAGTAAATACGCTTTCGGGCTTTACAATTCGTAGAAAAATTGAACCTTCCCCTGTGAGAGTAGCCGTGCGCGTCAAGCATATTGTGTAATAGCAAACTTCTACCGTAATATACTATACATCTTTATCAGTGGTAACTGTCAACTTTATATAAGTTACTGTGAGCATTCATACCCCAAATTTTCAGATTTGAGAGTTCGCTATAGTGTGTAGCTCCCGGTGTATTGTTCATGTAGCACACCACAAAGATAAACGACCAGAGAGCCGCTGCATGAACATCATTTCCTGCTTTGAGCCTAAAAACCAACATCTATCGATTTAGATGTACCTTTAATATAATAATGCTCTAAGGTATTAAAATCATGCCTCTGATGTGCGCTAGTTGTCTTTGGCAGGTTTGAGAGACAAAAATGAATAATGCAACAAACAATCGGCTTTCACCCGCAATAATTTCACTTCACAAAAAGGTATATATGTAGCCAATTCGTTGTTTGCGTAATGTACGATAACTAATCCTCCACATATTACCTGGCAATAAAGCTTAAGCCAGCAGATTCTCTAGATCTGACACATCTGCAGAGTATGTATCTGACCAAACCACAGAGGCCAAATTTCTCTGTAAAAAGATTTGACTAATGGTGACATAAAACGTCTATTATTGCGAAGATATTGAGAGCCTGTATTTGTGCTTCTAGTGACTAAGGCGCAGAATTTATCTACTTGGGTGATTCGGTAGCTGGCAGCTGGAGGGGTCAGAAATATAATAGCAAATTCGGTGGCAATCCTACTCTGGCGAGAACAAGTCGGACGGAGTCTGGAATGATGCCTTGTTAATCGTACTTGGTGTTTTCATCTCCCCCCTTTCTAGCCCCCCAAAAGCCTCTGCCATAGCTGACCAAAACCTCCTCGCCTTTGCGAATGCCCTTGCCTTTTCCGCTCTTCCCCTCTGGAAGGACCCAAACTCCCATGCCTCTTTCTCCAGTTTTGACATCCCAAATTTCCCTAAACTCAGCGTTTGGTTTTGGTCCTATCCCGCGATAGTCATTGATGAACCTTGCTTCATTTCCCATTTTATCAGCATCGATTCCAATTCCGTGTTCCCTGTCTAAGCTGAGATCGTAATCGGAAGTTGCATGAGGGTCGACCATGGAAGATGATGTAGTCAACGGTGCATGAGTTTCCCCAAGATACTGAAGTATAAAAGATCCAGCTTTGAGGTCCTTTGATGCAAAGAGGCCGGCTTGTCCAACCGCTGGATGAGATGGTGTGGTTATAGGGGTGATTTTCACAAGCGGGCATGGCCCTCTTGGAATGGATGAAACGTCTTGAGCATCTTGGGGCCGAAGGCGTAAGGTCGCAAGAACATTACGATCGAGTGATGTGGGAAATGTTTGTTTGGAGAGATACGGCAACGTTTCCGGCCAGTTCTTAGGAAGATTAGATGCCGCTGGCTTGCGTGACATAATTATTTTATCAAAAGAAATAGCAAAGCATAGCCATAAGCTGTTGTTCTTCCTCTGACACGAAACAAGTGAAACACGGAAGCCAATTGCCAGCAAGGCCAAGTTCCAAACCACCCAATACGGAGTATATATCGAAATGAGAACACTCAAAACAACTTGAAGAACTGCAAAATATTACAGGCCCCAGTATACAGGAGTAGGCAAATCTCTGTTCCCCCGCTGATATGATATTAATATGACGGATGTGTTTGTCAAATCTAGTTTCTTATAAGAGGCAGCTTGATGACGGTGAGTATTATGGAGTGTGAAAGGTGCCCGCAACTTCACACAATTAATTTACAGAATTTATTGTGGGCTTCCAGACCACAAGGGATTCGCTATTAATGTTATTGGAAGAACAATTGCAAATAAATATGAGTACGAGCTCTGTCAGTTTTGGTTGACTAACTTGAGGTTGATGAGAGACTGCGAAAGTTGAAGCTATTCCCGGAGTTGAACGTTTGGTGAACGTTCACCAGCTCATCTTGGCATATGATTAGTCATCAAGCACCCCACAATACAGGAGATCATGATCGACTGTACGTCATAGCGCCAAGGTAATCAAACATGGCATTCTGATTTCCCCATTGTCTCATTGCTCTGCTCTATAGAGTTCTCATTGGCCGTAGATGGTTGGTTACAGGCTTTTATGCTTGCAAGAAGCATGACGAACTTATATAACAGAGATCGGCTCTAGCCAGTGACGTATTCAGCCACATTTAAAGTGATATAAAGTGCGCGCCACACCAAGGTCATTCCCCTTCCTCATTCAAAAGCAAATCCACTTCACAGAATAAACATCAAGAGAATACTACTCATCCTATTGTACGTGTTTCTATCCGGGATTTACTGATTCCTTATCCCATTATTCTCCAGGCCGTCATTTGCGGCAATAAAGCTAACTTTCCAAAAAAGTAAACAAACAAACAAACAGACAAACAGACAACATGCCTTCCCTTGTTGATTCCATTGGATCTTTCATCTCCTCCATCTTCGGAGCCATCACCGCAGCGCTAGGATCCATTATTGCCGTCTTCCAAGGCATCTTCAATGCCATCTTAGGTGTCTTCGAAACCTTCCTCTCTGCCATCGGAACAACCGTTTCTGGTCTGGCACATACCTTCGAAGGTCTTCTCAAATTCTTGCTCAGTATGTATAAACCTAGCACCTGAATATAGTGGAGCTTTCATGAATGCGATACTAATGTAATGCAGGCAATATTGTCGTTATTGGCAGTCTCGCTGCGGCTTTCTTCGTTTACACTGTTTATCAACAACGAAACGGACGCTCGGTTGCTCAAGCTCCCGCTGGAACCAAGAAGGTCAACTAGAAAATTTGCAATGGGTTACTGATATTTTAAAGGCTGCCTTACTGGTATTTCTGGGTTGTCCTGAAACAACCGGGATGGCGTTATATGGATGATTTGGTCGGCGTTGAATAATCGAATGAGGATGGCACAACTATGGATTTTTACGACAGATTAGTTTATTGCAAGTCTAATCATTAAAGCAAGGCAAATCAAATCAAATTAAGTTGTCTTACAGCCATGTTCTAGTGACTAAATCTCACAAATCTGCTGTACTACTATCCCTGATCATACTAAATAATGAAGGAGTTGACACCCTAAGTTACCTCGTTGGTTCGGGTAAAAGAGATCGATCCAGATCGATGTTTGAACCTTATGATGAGATTGTGGGATTCTGTAACCGTATAGTACCATATCTATATTTCCCTACCTTAGGTAACTATACTCGGCTCGGCATTGATCCGATAAGGCCTAGCTAGCTCTAAGATGTTGTCGATATGTGGAGGGATATGAATGATACATATAGCGGCTGCTTCCGTGGTAGACAAGCATGCCACCAGCTCCCAGTAGTTCAAATAAGCTTTCTACGTTGCCACATTCATGATATCCTTCCTTGGGAACACTAGAAGTTAGTTAGATCGAGTCTCTCTTGTATTGTCGTTGGCCTGGCCACTGAAACCCTCCTCCATTTCCCTTTCCAATTGTGTTCTCTCGTAGAAACTATCCGCATTATGTTGTGGACATGAAATAACAAATACAACAACCGTTGACATTAGAGAAACATATCATTATAAATTATTAGAAATCAATGATCTGACATGAGCTTGAAAGCTTTGGTGATATGAGACAGTTTGTGCAATATAAATCAACAACGTCTCTAGCTCTACTCCCATCGACTATTGTGAAAATAGGGCAAGTCCGTTTGCGCCAGGGATTTTTTTCCAGTTCATGGCACTAATACAATTTTTACTATTGAATCAATCATTAGTTACCAAAAAGAGAAGGTAGAAAAGTAAGATATCAATAAAGAAGAAGTGCAAGAAGCATAGCAGCTCACATTACGCGCTGACGTTATGGTAATCCTGCTTCACACGCCTCAATGCAGTCACGTGACAACTTGAGATATTTTCGCCATTCGCTCAGAGTCCCGCAACGGCGGTGAAAAATAGGAATGCACAGGATGCAGGTTGCCCATGCCAGCACTTCAATATCCTACTAAAAATTTAGATCTTCATGAAGAATGGGGGCATCCACCAATGTTGGCAAGTTTCCACCAGTTGAGCAATGAAGAAGTCAAGCCAACAAAGATCGCTCATTTGCCATACTGAGGGTTGTGCTTTGAAGGTCTAATAGAGCTCTAATAGCGCTCTGCAATTGGGGTGTCTTATTGGTACAAAGTATCCCGGGGAAATATCGTTGCGTTTGTAGTCGGGGATGAAGGATGATGCAGATGATGGCTCCGCAAGGCTCGCTATCCATGACACCCCGTCAATTCAGGATTCGTAGATCCAATAGATCGGAATGCAAGGCAGCTTACGCTCGAAATGGGAAGTCATTTGCTCAGTGACAGAGCGCAGTCAAATTTCTCACACAGAGAGGAAATTCTTCGCGTGGCTTCGTGGGGTTCACCCACATCAATTGCTTTTTGTAACGAATGAATGGCTTGAATAGACAGTGGATGTCTTTGCGATTTGATCAGATGCAACAAGCCTGATCCGGTTGCTGTCGGTCCAACTGTGCAGGATGCATGAGCAGCTTGTCTTGTCATCACGAAGTTTGTGTTGTTGTGAGGTGTTGGGAACCGTAGCAAGAGCAAGACTGTTGCGGTAGTTTTACAATGGCAGCAGACGCTTCTATCATTCCCTCTTAAGAAATATGGTATCTTAAATACTATTTGAAGCAGAGGCTTTAGTAGCTAGAATGTATAGACTTCATTTGTAGAGTATATCTATCCTTCGTATAATGCCTGAGTAGGGAAAACGTGTTGCTGCACGCCCAAGTTTGGTGTCGGGGTTTTACTTGGGGCTGTGTCCTTGGTAGCTGGAGAGAGGTGTGCAAGGCATATTTACCGTCAATATTCAGAGGATTAGAAAACAACACATCGGTTACTAGCTGTTTACAGTGATTACAGGCCGTCTAGGGTGGAAATATCTGAACGTCAGGTAATTACGGATACGGTGTGCCAAAACCGTTCGTGTTAGTGATTTTGTGTTTGCAATCACGGGTTCATGTTTCGTGGTGGGAGGGATTCAGGAAGCCCGTTTGGCCGACAAAACGAGCTAAACCTGTCTCTCTGGACTGCCGTATCCCACTTCGCTACAAAGCAGCACTTCATCCCCATTTCTCAAACACTTCAATCTACTATATTTGCTTACCGTGTAGGAGTTCAAAGGGAAACCTTCACGCTTGGTTGACCGCTGCTCCAGCCGGCGCCCTCGTGGTGCAAGGCTTTCCTACTGTACAAATCCCCTCTCATCTCCCCTCCATATATTATCGCATCGCATCGGTTAGGCGTTAGGTTCAAGTCGCTTTGGAGTCGGCAGCATTATATCCTCTCGCAGAATTATTGCTTTACTGTTTGTTTTTCGCTCGCGACTCGAAATATCGACTCGGCAGTCCTTTCGACTGCTAACAACCAAATTCTTTTCTTGAAGCCTTTGTCCTTCCGACTAGGCCGCCGTCTCAAATTCCGACGCCACCCACTCCTCCGGTAACATCAAGATGTTAATCAAAGGAGAAAAGTACGCTTGTGAGGCCTGTGTGAGAGGTCATCGTGTGAGCAACTGTCAACATTCCGACAGACCATTGCAACACATCAATAAGAAGGTATGCCAATGATTTTTAAATTGCTCCAGCCTTTTGCGCTTTGCAGTACTGACTCTGGTCCTTAGGGCCGTCCGGTTTCACAATGCACACATTGCCGAACCCTTCGCAAGAGCAGGTCTGCACATGTTCGTTGTGAATGTGGTGAGAAGGCGCATGCCAAGGGTGCTTGTTCGCAAGATGATTCACAGGGTAAGCTTTTTTCGGAATCCGAGAGGCACTTCAGCAACAGTTTCTGATCTTCGATATAGCAGATGGCTGTTGTTGCAGCCATGGTGGGCGTTGCTCGTGCTCATTAAAAAAGGAGCACTTAGACCCAGTTCCAGAATCGGACTCTGACGAAGCCGGACCAGTCTCGGTTCCAACACCTGATATTCGCAGGCCTCGAGCGCATACAGAGGGCGGACTCACTATATTCACCAACGGACACCACAAACCCGTTCACAAGTATAATACGATGGCTCATAAGTGTGGTCTTCCTTACGTGGTGCCAAGGGCCCATTCGATACATGGTGCATCGCCATCTGGGTTGGCGAACAGATCAGTCGATAACCTACCTCATACAAGCACAATTGACGCATTACACAGCGAATCTCATATAAAAGATTCCATGGTGAGTGCACAGCAGGAGCAACGCATGGTGAGATCTGAGCATGGATCACCACATTTGAATCCAGTTTCGAATCTGGATCAATCAAACGGGATGCTCCCTCCTCTGGAAATACCAAGCTATCCAACAGACAACGACTTCCTGCAAAACTTGAGTAGCTTCACCAGTCTCCCAGAGCATGATCTACCATTGTTTTCTGCAGGCCTCAGCTCTGCGTCCATTGATTGGTCGCATTACGATGGCCTGGATTTCAATAACGATGATTTCGCTGCTTCTTCGTACAGCCAAGCCGCGTCATACAACGGCTTTGACTTCAGCGGAATTGAACAGCCAGCCCTGACAACAACATCTACGTCTGGAGAGATTTCAGAGGTCGAGGACTTTCCAGCACTAGACGCAACTATGTCGCGTCCACGTTTAGTAAACAACCGCTATGGCTCCGACTTCGATGCTTCTGATTTCGGAGATATTGATGGCTACCGTCTCAGTACGGCATCATCATACATTGGCTTGCCACAAACTCAGATGCTATCTAATAACGATATCGGGGCTCTTGATATGGACGCATTTTTGAAAGCCGACGGATACACGGGGGGTACCAATCATGGGCTGCCAACAACTTCATACAATGAAGGTAAAAATGCACCAGAGGCAGCTGAGTTCGACGATACAACATTTTTATCTTTGTCTGCCGAAGAGGAGAACGATGTTTTCTGGATGAACGAATACGATTCAAGTATTCCCACAAACCAGCCGCGTAGTGAAACACGTGTAGGAAACATCTGGACGGCCCAATAACATATGTGGAAAGGCAAACGGCCTTCGTGTGAATGCATTTCTTTTGGGAAAGTTTACCGACGACTAGATGACTTCCTTTTTTGTCAAATGAAGAACCTGGACTTGAGAGCAAGGCTACGACGATGTCACGAGTCTTTTTGTTGTCCATAGATGTTCATAGATTTCAATGTTATATACTAAACATTTAAACAATTAGGTCGTGCGTGGTAGAGTGATGAGCGTGTTCTTCAAAATACTGATTATGTCACTACTAAGTTCTTGCAAATTGTGCTATATAGCTGTGAATTTATTGCTTGCCGATAGACGCGAATGGTCCAATACGGTTGCAGAAGAGCTGGTAACGTTGCAACATGGGATTTCGGGCAATCGAGGAAGAATGAATTGCCGTAGGATTAAAGTATCTCCTTACGGACTGGAGCACATCCGCTCCGTTGATCTCGATTAGGCTTTCAGTCACATAGTTCGACTGCCGAGTAATATTCCATATGCCGATGCTTTCATATCCATGCTGGGTCTTTCTCTTTGGTCAAATGATGTGCACCGGAGATCTGACATGGTTTCCTTTTTCTGGGGAAACCAGGGCATGTCTATGGGTTTGGTGAGCATCCTTCCAAGTCGGAGGTATGGACTTGGAAAAGCTTATGCGCCCCTGCTCCGTATGAAGCTTTCAAGATACGTGCTTGATTTCCCTTATGTTGCTTTGGATCTTGGACTCCCAGCCCTAGGAATTATGGAAAATCCCCTGTCCTGACTCTTCCATGTGCCAAGAAGTATACAGATTTTCCTGCCCCGGCCTTCTCGAAAACATTTCCCCGGAGATTTATTACCCCTCATGTGGGGAACGCAGCCAAGACCGAGAACTTTAGAAACAATCATATAGGTAGGGCACGAAGCTTGCTTGCCGGAATAGATTCGGCCGTTTAGAGGGCGCGCAAAGTGGAGGCTAAATTGGAGCTCTATCTAGACAAACACGTTGCGATCTGAACATCCAATCAATTCTGCCTATGTTGAGAGGTCGGCTGTTCTGCCGGATGATGCGCCCAAATCCTTCCAAAGGATACCTCCCGATACAAGAATGCCATGAAAATGCTTCATTCCGTTCTAGAAAATCATTGCGTCCAAAGATCCTGAATGTACTCGTAGGACGCATGGAGCTGGCAAGGATAAATCTAATGGCTGACCTGCACTGTTTAAGATTCCTCCTCTGTCCAACCCCAGATGTGGTATGCAGATAAGCAACCACCAGTGATACTCAAGCGTGTTTAATTCTCCTTCCTCCCCCCTTGTTCCCCACATTTACCATTCATCATCAATCTCTGGGTCTATGCAGATTTCCTCATCTACCCAATCCACGACAAGGCAGCCCTGGTGTTCCTCTGTCAGGCGGGGTATTTGATCCAGCTTTGCGGGAGAAGATCTGCGTTTTGGTACTTGGAAAGCGTACTTCCTCTACTCAGCTCAGGAGTGTACATACCAACAAACAAACCAACTTTGGATTCGAGTTTGTAGGTATTCAAGCGCCAGCACATATTCACCCCTTTTGGTGGCTAAGCGAATTCCATGGTGAGACTAGCGAGTGGCTTGGCACGCTAGTAATGAGACCAGGGCTGTAACTTTCGCGTCTCCCGCTGGACATCACTTCCGCAACAAAGTTTTCCCACTCCGAGTACCATTTCAATAAACAATTGCAACATTCATCTTTCGGCATTCTCTCAAATTGCCTTGTAAACCCAGGGACATTGGTCGCGTGGCTTGCTCCAGTCACCTTATTCAAAGGTAAGTTGATTGAGGCAGAATTGGTGGCATAGAACATAGTCGCGTATGCGCAACTTGTCACGCAGTCCCAGTTCTACCGAATCCGAGAAATATGCAATATAGCTGACTCCTGGTCAAGCAGACCCCGCTCGCCCGTCCTTATGACGGAAGCTTAAAACCATGAACCAGTCCGACGCACAAAATATGCAGTCATATCCGTCTCCGAACGTGGGGCCCTCAGACAGTGGCAGCGGTTTACCCTTCTATACGAACTCAGGCCAAGCTCAACAATCCTCCAACCTCAACTCGGATGAGCTACAGCTCACTGCGCAGCTTTCTCGTAGTGTTGCACCGAATATGAACCTGGGTTCTGGTACAAATATGCCGGATGGGCAGGAGCAACGACGACAAAGTCCTAGCCATGGATTCGAGCACCACGGCCTCCAACTTGCGGGTCACCCAGGACACATTCAGTCTCCTTCCAACGAGGTAAACGAACATATGGCTGGCTATCATCATGGGGGTCAAGATGAGCGCTCGGGAAAGAGAACCAAAGTCTCTCGTGCCTGTGACGAGTGCCGGCGCAAGAAGATTCGATGCGATGCAAAGGGAGAAGAAGGCCAGGAAGTTTGCGGGAATTGTAAACGCATCGGCTTCATTTGCCAATTCACCAGACAGCCGATGAAGCGTGGGCCAAGTAAAGGGTATGTGGTTTTGATTTGCGTTGCCACATTTGCTAATGAATGTGTCTAGATATATAAAGGAGCTTGCGGATCGAGTTGTTCGTTTGGAAACCGAAGGAGGTTACGCCCCCCGCCCTGTGCAAGGTGGTGATATGGCTGCAGCTCAGTTTATGCCACACCATAACGCTATTCTAGACCAAGGACCACCCGATGAATACGCATCATCTGAGAATGTAGATGTTGGCGGCCGCAAGAGAACATACTCGGCTGTATCACGTGATTACAATCCTCCTTTTCCAGGTCGTTCTGCCTACCCGGGCCAGGACACTTCGCGAAGCACGCATCAAGCCTCAACTGCATTCTCGCCGTCACAAACCAGTCCTAGACAACTGATCCGAGATCAAGGACCTAGTCCCGGTGGATTGCAGCCAGTTGCAATGTGGAAAAAGACTCCCGAGTTAGCACATCGCCGAAGCAGCAACTCTTATCATAGTCCTCCCCCAGCTGAGCAAGACCAAGTTCATGATGAACCTGATGTATTGTACGATGCTAGTGTTATTGAAAAGTAGGGTTCCCGCCTTGTATGAGTGTTTAATACTAACAAATTTCTAGGTATCGCACCCTGATCCACCCATTTTATCCCATCCTCTACATGAACGATGCCAAGATGGAGAATCCACTAACAAGCTGCCCAAAGTCGCTCAAGTCTGCGTTGCATGCCGCTTTATCTGTAGCAACTTCCACGCTCTCTGCTTCTAGCTTGGCTGACATAGACGATGGAGCTGCCAGGCAGGCCGCGGATCTATTTGCCACAGCTCAATATGAGTTTGTTCCCGGTGACTCGTTCTTAACCGATCTTGTCTGTATTCAAATCATGATACTCCTGGCATTAGAGGTGGAGTCGCGTGGCCCAACCCCATTAGGGCCTTCTTATACCCAGTGGCTTTCCAGGGCTATTTCTTTGGCGAACACTGCTCGGCTCTATGTTTATAAGAAAACTCAAGTAAGCAATGTCGCCAACGACCACGATCCCGAAACCGAATTCGTACGTCGAATCTGGTGGACACTAGTTATAATGGACCGCTGGCATGCCTCTAGCACGTCTAGCCATGCTTTGATTCCCGATGAAGCTGCTGCTCTCTACGTTGAAGATCAAGAGCTGTTGAACGATAACCTCTATCACCTTACCCGTAATTCAATCCATTCCCTCAGTTGACAAGCCGCTAATAATCTAGGTTTGTCAATGATTGCGGGCCATTTCGCTGTAGTTTCCATGCCTGTACCTGAGGCTCATGGTATGAGCCCTCACGTCGGCTTTAGCCTTCGTATTGTAAAGGGTGAACTTGATCGATTCGTCGAGGGATTACCCCGTTCATTAGTGGAGGACCCTGCAACGTCTCCACTTATCCACCTGTGCCATGCATACATATTAATTCAGTACTACGTCTTGCACGATGATTGGGGAATCTCCTATGTACTTACGCAGACTTTGAAGGTTCTCTCGTTGATCTCGGAGCATAATGATGTGCTGCAAAGCCCGTTAGCACATCACGCGGTCAGTTCAGCAGCAATGGTTCTCATCGAACTCAGTCGGCATGATAAGTCCTTGGAGGAAGCTGCGGCGGGCTTAGTAACAATGACCAAGTTCCGTGTTGCTGCCCCTGCCTGGGACCATGCGATCAAGGAGCTGATTAGAAAGAATCGGCCGAGTACTTCAGCAGAAAGTGCAGCGGCTAGCAAGCATGCATCACTCGCAAGTCAGGGCCTGCAACATCTCGCAGAACTGGCAACCGCTTCCACCGGCGATGATGTGAAGGATGTTACCGACACTGCTCAGGTAAGAACTTGCGTATTTTTAACAAGCCTACAAGGCTTCATGCTGCCCGACTGTACAATTTGCTAACGTGCAGTCTCACAGTCAACACAGCATGAAATCCTCGAAGCGTTGAGGTCCTTGGTCCGAGATGGCTACATGAGGAGATTTAAAGGATGAGCAAAGCCATATCTCTCATGAGTTTTTGATTCAATATAATGCTGCATTTTGCGAACTTAATTTGGCCGGTTGGGAACACCACGTTCTTTGTTTAACGTATACCCTGGAGTTTTTTGTTTGCCAGCGACTTCACATATATTCTGTTTTTGGCGGGCATATGGTCGGGGTTCTTCTTTGGTGGGGGGGGGAAGGGGCAGCGAGGAGCATTGGGAAGGAGTTTTAGCATGAAGAGATTATTATTATTATTATTTCTTCGAAAACGGGGTTAGCTCAGTCCACGGCGTCGCAATTGTGTAGGTAGGTAGGTAGGTAGCCGCTAAGCGAACACGCACGGCATCGAGCATTATTTCGGCGAGCAGCACGATCTCTATGGGATGAGCCTTGGGAGATTTGCGTGTTCTCATGGTGTTAGTAGCAGCATTATCATTGCTGAAAATAGTGCGTAACAGCTCTCGGGTTTTGTCGACATGTATGTTTTTTTTTTTTTTTATAAAAAAAAAAACAGCT
>Ga0247810_10000556_pt1 | contig 37041 bp, 39 predicted proteins | sample UWRJL119311C1_FD_179918 | JGI IMG/M metagenome (GOLD analysis project Ga0247810, IMG submission 179918) | Plant litter microbial communities from Arlington Agricultural Research Station in Wisconsin, United States - UWRJ-L119-311C-1 | ecosystem: Environmental > Terrestrial > Plant litter >...
CCCCTAAAGAGACCCCCTAAACACCACCACCACATCACCACATCACCACATCATGGCCCCAAATCCCCCCATCTCTCTAGGGCTTCTGAAGGCCTTCAGGGCTTCCGGGCTGCCTCTATCTCTCCTTTTCTCCTCCCCCTTCAGAATCAGTATCGGTATCAGAATCAGAATCAGAATCAGAATCAGAATCAGAATCAGAATCAGATCAGGATCAAGTTCAAGTTCAAGATCAGATCAGGCTTGTTATTACCCTTTGCCACCAATTCCCGCCCTGCACGATGCTTGCTGCTTGCTTGGGCTCGTGGTATGTGGTATACGGTGTGTGGTGTGTGGTATGTATGATAGGGGAACAAAATACATAATAAGTTTGATGGCAGACGGGTGCTCGATCGTCGGCGCCCCGGTCTCACGATCGTCTGAACAACTTAACTTTTAGCGGTCGGTCGGTCGGTCTGCTGCGCTGGGCGTCATCGTTGGCCCATCATCATCATCATCACCATCATCTTCTTCTTCTTCTCTCATCCCCTTCTTTCCTTCTTATTCCCTTCATCCACGGCCCCGTCGCCAATTACCATCGCCGCCGCAGAGTCTGCGCCAGCGGCTCCTATGTGGTCCTCTGCGTGGGTCAGTGAATAGACTTCACTTGCTCTCCAAACCTCGCTCACTTGCTCCCTGACTGACTTACTCGCTCACTTGCCTCACCACTCACTCTCTTACTCTCTCTCTCTCTCTCACTCACTCACGAACTCAGTCACTCACGAACTTACCTACTTACTGACTACTCCTCCGCTCACTTGCCTCCAACGACTACTGCCTTTTCTCTACTGAGCCAGACTTCTTCTCCTATACGTCCGACTCCCTCTTCCTCGCGCGCCGTCTATATATATAGTCTATATCCATATCTATCTGCAAGCCCCGCGGCCTCAACCTCCCATACCCATATTTGAGTAAACGGCGACTCAAACCATACCAGACCATCCCCCGTTGCGCCGTGGCCGCACGATCAAGTATCCCTCCTCGAATTTTTGGTTGCGAGGGGAATACGATTTGAGGACGCAAGAAACCGAGCCCGGGCGTGGATGAAACCTACGGGAATACGCTGCCCTTCGTTGCTCCCTCACGCGCAGACCATGTATATTTTTCACAATGACCATAGATCAAACATCAAGGCTGGCCACTCCGCTAGGCCCAAGAACGAAATCGCTGCACCCGCGACGACACCTGAGAGCGAAGGCTGATTCCGTGGTATCGTCGACGGCAATGGGCAAATACGAGGACGGGCAATACTGGGACAAGTCGGGCATGAGAGGATGGTTTAATTCCTCCAACCGTCGCCCAACCTCCAACCAGACCCGCGCCCTCGAAGATGGTGAGCCGATCTCCCTCAGACCCCCACAAGTGGTGGACACCGCTGACTGACTGACTTACAAGGCACCTCTCCTCCACATTTCCTGCGTCAGAACAGCTCTTCGGATTCCAGTGATGCTGCCTACTCCGGAGCTTTTCAGTACAGCCGGAATATGGGGACCCACGCTACGCCTGCGCTCGTGCATTCCATGTCGGCAGGGGGTAAATCTGACGAGTATCGGAGTGTCATCGACGATCTGACCATCGAAAATCGAAAACTCAAGCGACGACTGAAAAAATATGAGGTGTCGCGCCGACCCCATCTCGAAAAGGAACGGCTATTCGAGGTCAAGTTTCATGGCTTACCCTCCAAAAAGCGCCGAGAACTGGAAGAGCAGCTAAGTGCATTTGCTGCATCCATCGAAGCGTCCGAAGACCGCAATAAGGAAAATCAGACCCAGGATAATCGGCATGCTTCCTCTTCCCTAACCAACTCGGCTTCCAACTCGCGACCCGCCGATTCGGGGTACAATTCCATGTCCAACGTTTGTATGGACATGTCCAATTTTGGCCCGCCCCCCACGTCCAGCTCGGATCGCAATAGTCCTCCCAACGTCGAGGTCAAGGTGAAACGCGTAGAGACGTTCTTGGATGACATCCCGGAGGGCTTGATGCCCAAGTCAATGGCGCTGTCTGAATGGCAAAAGAAGAAACTGGTGGTGAAGCGCTTAGAGCAACTCTTCGCTGGGGGGGTTGCGACGGGAGAGCATTGCCAACCGGTGCAACAGCAAGAAGTGTCGAGCATGGCCGCCAAAGCCGATCGGGCCACGAGAACCAAGCAGCCATTCGTAGAAGGTGTTCGAGAGGCGCACATGTCGAAGTATCCGATCAACTCCGGTGCACTAGAGAACGAGGACCAAAACAGCTCGGACCAAGAACCAAAGGCCGTTTTCAGCGGGTCAGAGTCTCCTGACCAGCGGCCGACCAGGCCGTTAGATCTGGATCCCGATCGCGCCCAGATCCCATCTGAGAATGTAGAATACATCCGACACCTAGGGTTAGCAACTCCTCGCTTTACGGCAGAGGAATCGGATGAGGATGGGTGGATCTACCTAAATCTTCTCATGAGCATGGCTCAGTTACATATTATCAATGTCACGGCTGATTTCGTAAGATCAGCGGTGGCAGATGTGAGCGAGAAGTTTGAGTTGTCTTCCGACGGACAGAAAATTCGCTGGAAAGGTGGGGTGGGCAGAACTCGAATGAGTAGTGACAGTGGCAATAGCAGTGCCAAAAACCAGAGTCCACAAGATAGCGACAGTCTCGAGGAGACTGCTCAGAAGACTCGCAAGTTAGAAAAAGGCAAGTTTGCTGCTGTGCCCATCGGGGTTCGAGATTTGCCTCTCTCGGACACTCGTGTGTCTGCACCGCACCCTTTCCACTACAAACCACTTTTCAATCACAGAGAGTCGTCATCGGGCGAGGATACGCCAAACTTAGATACCGATTCCTATTCCTCCAAGCATAGTTATACGTTCGGCAACACGAATTGTGAGTCGTCCAAAGGTGGAAAGTCCGCAAGCTCCAAAGAGAGGCGCAGAGGACAGCACAGTGGCATAATATTCTACAATGGACAGTTCTGCATCGACTTGTATGGAGATTCTCGTAGACGTCCTTCCCTGACTGTGGAATCACATGATGAGACGCGCGATATCTTGGGCTGCCCGCGTAGACGAATAGCGCCTTCAAGAACCTCGTCGGGCTCCTCGTTGCCCTTCATACCATTCAAAACATCTGCGAGAGGATCCAATCAAGGAACCGCGCCTACCACAACGCAACCTTCCGGAGACCATTTGGAAATGGATTTATCCGCGGATTGGCCATCGGGAACCGCGAATGCAGATGTACCTTTGTTATCATTAAATATCAGCGGAATAGGCGGAACCCATCCTAGCGACCACTTTGCTCTTCGTGTCAAAACTCGTCGAACCGTGCTTGGCAAGCGTGATCGAGCCAAGTATCTAACATGTAGACGGATCTCGCGGAGACGACTGGTGCATAACCTCCATGATTCTCTCCTTGACAACTTCCGCACCGCACAGGGGAAATCCTTTCCAGAGAGCAGTAATTCGTTAATGGCTGCACTCAACACCGTCAGGCCTCCTTCTCCTTCAGATCATCTGCATACAGAACCCCCGATTAAAACAGAGATTATTGATACACAATTCACTCGTCTCAAGCCATCACCCCTACCTGCACCATCTAATTTCTATGGTATGGCTTCCAGCTCGGATGACTCAGCAGGCAGCGAAGGATCTTCTTCAAGTGCAGCTTCTCATAGATGGCGACTTCGACCTCAAATCCGGCCATCACCATCAACAGATGAGGCAGATCAAGACGAGGAGATGGATGAAGAAGAAGAAGAGGAAGATGAAACCACGTCAGAGAGTAGTTCCATTGACATGTTAGCGCCGGCGCGTCTCGCTCATCCCGGCCTTGTCGCAGCGAGTGAACGCGCTTTTGAAAGGGAAATGGCTGTGAGGTGACTTGGAGGTACAATCATTTTTGATTAGTTTTATAAGATATCCCATGAATTGTTTTTTTTTAGCGTGCGTGTGCATTTGGAGAGAAGAGGAGAACGAGAAATCACAGAAATCAGAGCATACAATCATAAACTTGTGTCGGATATCAAATTGTCAAGAGTCTTGTCTATCAAACAGTGCATTCACAATCCTTTTCTTTTTCTATCTTGCAAATGGACCGTGATCACGTGCTTAAGCGAGCCCCTGAAGAGTCGAAGCCGATTTTAAAGAGAAATGCAGGTGAGATGGGTTGTCTCATGTGTCGATGTTGATCCGACAGTCGTTCTTCATATTTTTTTTTTTGGGTGCTCGCCATCGCCAGACGTATCGTTGGTATAATTCATGTAAAAATCCCGTCTCAACATTCTCTAGCAAAGACACTTCTTTAACGTCTTTTCTAGGTCGGGAAACACCCTGTATATTAGATAACAGATCAGACGTAGCGCGCGCCGACAGCCAATACCAAATTGCCTCGAAGCATGAAATAGAACTTCTCCCTCTGTTTCTTGAGTACATGATACCAGCCTAAGGAATCGAGGAAGTTGGCCCCGCTACAGGGGGGGTTATATATCTATATATCTATATCTACATCTCTATATCTCTACATATATACACGAGCTGATAAGTAACCAACTGTATCCAGCTTCTACTTCCAACAAACCTCGCCGACCTGCTCTCTCTATATCTAAACTCGTCCTAGCTGGATTCGTTACCGTCACGAACGCGCCTTGGGGTTTCGTATGTTCGGACAGGAGAGATGTGAGCTGCATCGAGCTCATAGCGTTCGGTCGGTCTATCCTCCTTGCAACTTGGGGGGTTGGCTTGCTAGTTTAGGTTGTTTGGTTTGGATAAGAAAAGATGGTGCTATTGTCCCTGATGATCTGAAAGTGTTCTCGCTCTATCTTTTTTTTAAGGGCTTCTCGCTGTTGTTCATCTTGGGAAAAGGGGGCTCGTCTACAAATCTCTGGGACCTCTTGCAAGAGATGTGACATAGATGACGATCATGATTGCCTGTGTTTAGACACTGCTGGAGTAAAAAAAAAAACTCCGGCGTTTGTCATCATGTTTATGGGCCAGCTTGAATGTATTAGATGGATAGTAGGCTAGACTGGTCCTCTCAAGCGCTGGGAGGGGCAGGATGATGTAGGTGAGAGGAATATGTTTTGGATTGCGGTTCCAAGGGTTCAGATATCTGCACTGTCAGGAGCATAAAACACTCAGCCCGGTCAACATAAACCTCATTACTGAAAGTAGAATTGCAAAGAGATGGAAAACAAGACATGAGCCTGTTCTGTAACTCTTGGAAGATAGACTAGTTAGGCTTATGTTTGTGAATACTTTATGAGATGTTTGTGTAGAGCCGAAGCTGTTCACGGGGACGGAATATTTCCGCAGGGCCAAGGTACGCGCAGCCAGAAACACCAGAATGTCTCAGGTTCCATACCGACAGTTACTATTTGAGTGACTCCAGCAAATTGGTAGACAGAAGACCTATCTTTTCTGTTACATGCTATCTCCTCTAGTTGTAGTCCTAAAGCTCTCGCTTCCAAGGCACGAATGGGAACACGATTAATTACAACCTCCCAGCCGGATTCACGCCAAGCTACCCCATACTCTCCCCCACCCCCACTCCGGGAAAGCCCATTCCGCTGTCGGGTTGCCCAGGTTGCCCAACCTCGGCCGGGTAAGAACTTAACCCGCGTTCAACCTCATGTCAGGGATTCTGTCTTCCAACCTTTTTTGTTTGAGTGTTCTTCCATTTATTTCGCAGCATTGAATGAGATAATTCCATACGCGTGCGAAGGCAATTTGATTTTATCACAACTACCTGCTCTCAATATGCCTTCAACACAGCTTTGTTTACGTGCCGCGAGAGCATATACTCGCAATTCCTCAAAAGTAATCCTACACCACCGACCTGCGAAACTCTTTCTTCTACCACAGTCATGGCTAACCAATTTTTGTTCGAAATAGCAATCCATCCTCCTCGCACGAACTTTTGCATCCACCTCCCGCCGCCATGAAATCAACAAAGTATACCCGTCCGCCCGCGAAGCAATCGCGGACATGAAACCAAATTCGACGCTTCTGTGCGGTGGCTTCGGGCTCTGTGGTGTCCCCGATACATTAATCGACGAGGTGCTTACCCAGAAGCACCTGACGGGCATCACCGCTGTATCCAACAACGCCGGTACGGATGCCTCCGGGCTGGGCAAGCTGCTGAAGAGCAAGCAGATCAAGAAGATGATCGCCAGTTATATCGGAGAGAACAAGACCTTCGAGCGCATGTATCTGACGGGCGAGATTGAGCTGGAGCTCTCGCCACAGGGAACCCTGGCGGAGAGATGTGCGAGCGGTGGAAAGGGTATACCGGCTTTCTACACGCCTGCCGCGCTTGGCACGGTGGTTCAAACGGGGGAGCTGCCCTTGAAGAACAATCCTGATGGGACACCAAAGGAATACTCATACCCGAAAGACGTCAAGGTGTTTGATGGAAAGCAGTACCTGCTGGAGGAGTCGATCAAAGGAGACTATGCATTTGTGAAGGCGTGGAAGGCGGACAAATTGGGCAACTGTCAATTCAGGCTCGCGGCAAACAACTTCAATGGTGCGATGGCACGGAATGCGAAGATGACGATCGTAGAAGCCGAAGAGATTGTCGAGCCCGGCGGAATTGCTCCGGAAGCCGTGCACCTCCCCGGAATCTACGTCAAGAGGGTTATCCAATCTACGACCGAGAAGAGCATTGAGAAGTTCACCTTTGCCAAGGAGAAGGATGATGTTGATGTGAAAGCCGCGCTCGGCAGCGGAGAGACGGCAGCGAAGCGCGAGCGGATCGTGAGAAGAGCGGCGAAAGAGTTCAAGAACGGCATGTACGCAAACCTAGGTATCGGCATGCCTATGCTCGCGCCATCTTTCGTTGGTCCAGAGGTCGAGGTCCAGCTGCAGTCCGAGAACGGAATTTTGGGACTGGGGCCATATCCTGTGAAGGGCAAGGAGGATGCAGATTTGATCAATGCTGGTAAGGAGACGGTTACGTTGAAGCCTGGAGCTGCCGTCTTTGGAAGCGAGGAGAGTTTTGGCATGATTCGCAGCGGGCGCATTGATCTCACCATTTTGGGTGCCATGCAAGTTAGCGGCAATGGTGATCTGGCGAATTGGATGTTGCCAGGTAAGATAAAGGGCTTTGGTGGTGCCATGGATCTTGTGAGCAACCCAGAGAAGACCAAGGTCGTTGTCACCATGGAACATACCGATAAAAAGGGCAACGCGAAGATTGTTAAGCAGTGCGCATTCCCACTCACCGGAAAAGCTTGCGTCTCGATGATCATTACAGAATTGGTAAGTCTCCCATGGGCTGCGGGAATATTTTCATTTCCCAACGATAGCAAAGAGCAAAGCTAATAAGAAAATAGGGTGTCTTTGAAGTGGACTTTGCAACCGGATTAAAATTGACAGAAATTGCTGACGGCGTTACGGTTGAGGAGATCAAGAGCAAGACGGAAGCGCCGTTTACGGTTGCCGAGGATCTAAAGCCCATGCTTTAGGAGGCGAGGGGAGGTATGAATAGTTTGTATATAAAATGTAGCGAAATTTATTTAGCGATATGGTGTATTTTCTTTTCGGACAGTGCACATTTTCCATAAAACTTCCCCGCTGTTAAAAGCTCTTCGGCCTGGTGTTCTTCATCTCTTTTGTCTGCGCGTAGGAAGACTACCTTTCAGCTAACCTTTTGGGGGGGTTTTTTTTTTGAAAAGACACGGCTGTTATTTGATCTAAAATGGTTTGTCATACTGAAAACGATTGTAATATGAAATTTGAATCAATGATTATCCTGAGCGCCTACCTAGCCATCCTAGGTTCATGAGAAGCTCTAATTGAGGGAGTGTGCATCATTTTTAAGTCTACTTTTGGAGAGTACAGAAAAAGCAAATATTAAAAGTTGTGGTGACATTGGGGATGATTTAGCAGAATCTCTACCGAGGAATATTAAGGGGGGTTCATCACGTGCACAATAAGCGAGGTTACTGACTGCATATCAAGATCTGTATAGAGCTCAATACAAACATAACATTAACGAAGACTGCTCAAGTGCCTCAAGTTTCGCAGTACAATTCACCGAATTCAAGTCATGCATCATCTAACCAACGATCTTTTGAACCCCAATCCCGCTTCAAAACCACGACCCTGCCGTCAACCAACGTCGTCATCAATCACCCCATCAACCTTTACTCTCTTTCCCCTCCTGCCCACCGAGCTGCGTCTGAAAATCTGGCTGTTTAGCTTACCTCCCCCGCGAATCGTCTCAATCCAGTTCTCGCCAGCCCAAAATACTTATATCCCTAGCACCACTCCCCCACTCACCCTCTCCATCAACCACGAGTCCCGTTCCCTCGCCCAACACCACTACGTCAACCTCCGCATCTCATCTCTCCCAACCCAGAGGCCTCTTATCCCCATCCCGTTCTACCCGTCGCGAGATATCCTCTACATCACCAACCTCGCCCCTTTGCTAGGAACCCATCTCCCGGATCTGCTCTACAACCTAAGCACGTCACCTCACCGCCACCTCCTCTATTCCCTAGCCCTCGACCTGCGCATCTGGAATGCATGCCGAGATGCTGGTTTGCTAGGCGTTTTGGCGAGGATGAGGGCGTTGGAGAAGGTGTATCTGGTGGTGGAGTTCGGGAGGGGGTTCAAGGGCGAGGTTGCGTTTTTGGAGACGCCCCATTGGCGCGGCGATCTGGAATGGGTGGCGAAGAGGGCAGGTGAGGAGCTGGAGGTGGAGCGGGAGCGGATTGGCGGCTTGAAGATGGATGTGGAGTGGCAGCAGAGGAAAAGTGTCGAGGTCAGGTAGGTGATTTTCTTCTTTTTTTCGGAGAGGGACATCTCTTGATGTGGGTCGCAGCACCGATTCCTGGGAGCTGTTCTGGGACTACTCTACCACCTTACATGAAGAAGAAGAAGGCGTACTCATGTCCTAGAACAGCCCCTTCGCTGCCCAGACCTGTCTCAAAAGATTGAGAGTCAACATACTAACAAGCTGAAAGGTGTGTTTTGTTAACCAGAGGAGGCGAGCAAGCTTGAACTATATCTTTGTACCAGAGCGTAATGTTGAGCCACGTGAGCAAAGTTGCGAGCTAATACCCCTATTGGTGATTGTTTTTGCAAAAGGTTTTCAAAGACACTACACTTTCCCGCCAAGAACCTGTTATACTTGTGCTGTTTATGGGACTGATTTGGTATAAGATTACGCCGTTTATCAACTTTTTCGACACTCCATAGGTGTAATGAAGAGGAAACGATTGAGTGACAGAAATATTGAGACAACAAACCTTTGAAAGTTGACAATGCTAAAGCACAAACGAAAGCAAGGTACAGGCTCCTAGACAACATACACAGCCATACTTGATGAGGTTTCATGTTTTATAACAAGGACCTGCTTGCTCAATTCCTAGTTCGTGCTGACTTTATGTATACCTGTCAGTGCCAGATCCACCATGCACTCCTTTCTTAAGAGCTTGCGCTTTTAGAGTTCAAATGTTTGCCGAACTTGGTTTGAGAGGAATCTGTGCATTTATCATCTGCTGGTAGGTGTTAAGTGGGGCCAAGTTCAAGGTAGAATCAAGAGGTGAAGACTACTCGGAACCTTGTATCCTAGGAGGTGAATTTGCTTGACTGAGGTTAGATGAATTTCAAATGTTCAAAGAACGACTCGGCTGAATCCCTCTCGGCCTCAACTTTTAATGTCAAAGGGAACGCGTGGCGATGAATCACACTAGAAACATATGTAGAGTAAAGTAATTTTGGGTATTGTGACATTACGTGCCTGTGGCCATTCTATGATAGACATTCCAGTGTGCTGATATCTTACATAAATTGTACAGGAGAGTGGAAAAAAGTAAGAAGACAACAATTGAAGTGTGCACCCCCATCCCAAGCCTTTAAATCATCTATTCGGCAACGAAGTCCTTGACATTCGACAACCATCTCAAATATTCTCTCTGCTCCTTCATGTCAATGTAATCCGGTACAAAGATGGCCAAGGCGGTGTTGATTCCTCTCTCCTCCAAGTATCTCTCCAACAAGATTTGTAGATCCTCATCCAGGTTGTTGAATGGTGGGCCTACGTAGAGATCTTGTCGCTCATGAACCTTCTCAACTGTCTTGGCGTAAGCGTGCGCGGCATCTTTGTAGTAGTAGACATTCTCGATAACGATCATGCCATCTTGTGCAACGGTCTCGATGGCTAGAGCTCCCTTTCCGGCTTTCTCAACAACGACATTGACTCGTGCTGGGTATGATGGCTCTTCTTCATTTTGTCCCTCTCCTTCATTTTCAGACTTCTCCTCTCCGTCTAGATCCTCTTCGTCACCCATAGCGCGGTCTTGGTAATCTGCCTCAGGGTCGAGGTTGTTGAGGTCGGCAATTGAGAAAGTAATGCGGATACTAGAGATCATCAGCTCTATGTAAGATTTAGGGTATTGAACAAGAACTTACGTTTCGTCTTCGTATTTTCTGGTTAAGACGACTTCCTCCTCTCCAGGAACGTCAGTAACCTCAAATGGGCCATTTTCGAGGAAGTCCTTGACACTGGTAGGAACACCCTCGGTCTCCTTCATCTCGTTCTCCAGCCCAATCTCAGCGTCAAGCTTCTGAACAAGCTCTTCATCACCAGCCGCTCTCCGACTAGTTGATGTCGAGAATGCAGACGCGAATTGTGTTCGTGATGGCTTCCATGTAGCTTGGAGAGCTGACCTACGGAGTGCAGGAGCTCTGAGTGCTGATGATGTCAATCGAGTTACAGCTCTGGGCGCTGAACGAGCGTATGATCTTATGCTGAACATGATGGCGGGTATGTGTATAGGAACTTAGAGATACGTAGATGGTAAAGTTGCAAATGGAGAGGTTGATGTTTAGGAAGAAAACAATGCGAAGCTGGGAAGGCTTTTTAAATATTAAAAGTGGGTCACAAGGCTGAGCCTGGGCAACAAGCCTTATCAGAGTCTCCAACAGAATTCGAGATCAGATATTAGATATCGAATGCTCTTTTTCCGTTTGGATCATTAATAGTCTGTCATAGAGTGGGCGGCAATGCTACGTGCTTCTAATTGTGTGTTCCAGATAGGAAAATGTACAGCGAATGGTATCTTTAAGTGAGTACCATATATCAAACCCAATATTTTCTCTACATCATTAAAACTCATCGAAACTATAGTATGTCACTTTGCCAGCAAGCGGCAGTATCCTTCGGTATTTTCGAACGTTCTATTTTGAAATGAATCATGAATATAGGATAATTCTGTGATAATCTGAACGGCCATTGCAGCTTTCCATAATAAGGACACTGGTATCAATTGCCGCCTTGCCGCTATGCCAAACTCCAAAACACCATCCTTCTCTTCCTTTTGAATCACGCCTGACCCTTGGGTGGGAACTTTGTTGGTTTTATTTCTCCAGCACTTGATACCAGAACCCAAGTAAGTGTCGACAAGTATGCCCATGCTCCTTCCCATCTATCAAGGTAAATAACGTTGTTAGTATCCGTAAGGTCCGGCATATCTGTTAAAAATTAGCTGGAGATTCCCCAGTGATAATGAAAAACTTGCAGAATCCGTTCTCATATTCTTTCTCATCTGCTGCAATCTTCATCCTTAAGACATCTTCCCTTGTGCTTGCTGGTCTTCCGGCACGTCGCTCCTTCTTCAAATCGCTGAATTCCTCATCATGTTGATGCACAAAACTGAGATAAGTTAGCGACTGTTCATCACGACCGACTTTAGAACTCACTCTCGAATCAATGTCTGAACCGCAGCCAATTCCAGAGGCTTTCCATCATTCCTCCGAATAGCTTCCTGGAAATACGCAGCACGCACAACTACCCCGATTAGCCATTTAACCATCAAGCCCAGCCAGCCAGACACATACCAAGCGGTTGATCATTCTTCCTTCTCGCAGATGCGACTCGAACCAATTTGTGATCCCTCATCTCGGCCCTCCGTAGCCTTTGCGAATCTCGAGAGTTCTCATGTAGAGCGGTAATATTCCCCTTCTTCTTTGAAATCTTCTTGCGGGTTTTTTCTAGGGATTTCGGCATCTTGTTTGTTATCTAAAAAAGTAGGTAGTTGAAGAGCTTGAGATTATTTGGTATCTGGGTTTTGGAGGCACAACTTTTTTATCGCAATCGCTTATCGCCGCCCCGCAGCGCTGAAGTAGAATACGGCAACCGTCAAAAACCTCTTGGCACAATCAAAGGAAGGTTATTATAATTTGAAGTTCAGATGAAGTATGAGCAAAATGTTTATGGTCGAAGATTTTCCATCATCGTAGCCAAATGACCTATTGCAAAAGAAACATTTGCTTCAAAGTAGTTCTGTAGTTGTTGCGCACATTCGTTAAACTAGTACATCACTGACCTGGTTACCTTGCCGACGACCAAGCTTCCAAGATCGCGTCGCGGGTCACACTTTCTATCGGAAGCGCGTCCAGGATTACAATGGTCAATTTCAGCAATATCGACGACCTCAGCTCGACAACCCGACCCTCTACAATATAATACTTGTGCTGGAGTATCACCCTTCATCTGTTGCTATTTGCAAGGGGTTTGTTTACTGGTAACACTCTCATGTGTATCAGTAAACACTAGATACTCGCGAGGGAGCTTGTGCAGTGCAGTATTCAAGATGGGAATCAGCGGTAAATAAACTGCACTACGTCAAACCTAGGACCTGGATGAAAGCTAATTGATATTGGTTAGGACTTTTACCGCTGCTGAAATCTATTCATAAGCCATGTAGTTTGAAGAAGTTCGAAGGAAAAACCATTGGTGTTGATGCCTATGGATGGCTTCACCGTGGAACTGTAGCCTGTGCTATGGAGCTGGCACTAAATAAGCCGACCAGAAGGTACATTGTCCAAATAATCGGGACCGAACCACACCTAATAAATTACAGATTTGTCGACTTTTGCATGCATCGAGTTCGAATGCTACAACATTACGGCGTCACTCCATATTTAATATTTGACGGAGATTATTTACCCAGCAAGGCGGGAACAGAGACAGACCGCTTAAAGCGAAGAAGTGAAAGTAAGAAAGCTGGCTTAGAGCTATTGAATGCTGGAAGGAAAACGCAAGCGTACCTAGAGTTCCAGAAGGCTGTGGATGTGACCCCTGAGATGGCCCGACAACTTATTGACGAACTGAAGAAATGCAACGTAAAGTATATAGTGGCACCCTACGAAGCCGACTCCCAACTGGTCTATCTAGAGAGGAAGGGAATCATTGATGGGATTCTATCAGAGGACTCGGATCTTTTGGTATTTGGGGCAAAGTGCCTGCTGACGAAATTGGATCAATATGGGAATTGCATAGAGGTTAACAAGGCAGATTTCAGTGCATGCCGGGAGATTAGCTTGACTGGCTGGTCAGAGAGAGAATTCCGACGGATGGCAATCTTGAGCGGTTGTGACTATCTTCCCAGTATCAAAAACATGGGGCTGAAAACTGCATATCGACTAATCCGCAAACACAAAACCGTGGAGAAGATCTTGAAGATGTTGCAATTTGATGGCTCGCTTCGTGTTCCAGATGGATATCTCTTGGCTTTTCACCAGGCTGAATTCACTTTCCTGCATCAACGCGTCTTTTGCCCCGTGTTAGAGAAACTAGTGCTTCACACAGAACCTGATCAACCGATAGACCTAGACAATATGCCTTACTTAGGAGCCGATGTTCTACCTGAGATCGCCAAAGGAGTTGCCATTGGAGATCTGAATCCGATGACAAAGTTACCCATCATTCCTATCACAGACAAGATCGCTGCTCCAACAACACCATGGGCTAGGTCTAAGGTACACACTCAAGTTTCAGCTTCCTCCGATGACATCAAGAAATCCAAACCAATGGACAAGTATATTAAGAAGCGTATACCTTTAGCAGAACTGGATGTAAACTGCTTCACGCCTTCTCCAAGCCAACAAGATACCCTCCATAGAAATTCCGGTCCTTGGGATGCAAGCCATGCTCGACCATACCTCAGTCGATCCCGTACGGAACCTCGATTACCCATGTCTGCTCCGCCTCCAGTTGTCAATAATGCCAGAACCCACATTCGCACGTCAACGATATCAGAACCTCGTCCTCCTAAGCGCGCTAGGCTTTGCGATGATCTGGAGCTTCTGTCTCCTAAATCGGGACAGCCTACTGAACTGAGCCGTAGCCGATTCTTTGGATCAGTTGTTGACCCTAGTCCAACTGTTGGAAAGGCCTCTAGATCTAGACGCTCAAAAAAGGGGGACATCACCATCTTTTCAGATGATTCTATTGAGGAGGCAATGCTTAGTCTACCTGATTTCGATGGATTTGGTAGCGGAAAGTCAGAAGGCGGGAAAAGAATTGCCATCTTTGAAGAGGCTACAGAAAGCAAGGGAGTCAAGAGTAGAGGCGCTTTGCCAGCTCCATCTCCAAGTCCCTTACCAGCCGCAGCAACAACCCTCTCAACTTCACAAGATTCAAATCCAGGATTGACACCCTCAACCTCTTTCACAAGCTCATACGATCCTCCATCTACCCCTTCAGCTACCCCTACAGTCCATCCTTCCATCTTCGACCTAAAGTCCCGCTTCTCCTTTGCAGCTTCAACTCCAATACCCATATCGCACGATCAACATACACCCGCATCGAGTATTAATAGACCCTCACGCATCCCACTAGCCATTAAAAACCCCATATCAGCGACAAAGTCACACCCCATGTTCACAATGAAACCAAAACTCACACCTCTCCAACGTCTCGGGGCCAATGCTACAAATCGACCTAAATCACCAATGACACCACCTTCTACTCCCCTGCATACACCAAATATTTTGGAATTGGGGGGAAAGAGGAGATCCTTATTAAGTAAGGGTAGTGTGCCGTTTCCTGAGGCTGTGGATGCCGCTATGGTGCCTTTACCTCGTAAGTCTTGTTCAACTAATCATCGATACTTCAGAGGTATTGTAATGTCTGTGGAAATGCTAATTTGTGTGCAGAGCCAGATGAGACAGAAAACATGATCCTGATGAACGGAAGCGAGGATGCCATAATTCACGATAGTGAAGAGGAGGAACCGATCTCGCCTGTCGTTGAGCCTCGTATGGATTTTGAGAGATTCGCCTATATTGGCGGAGTCAGTTAGAGTGCGACTCTGCAACAGTGTTAATACAACGTAGACTGACAAGTCGATAAGAGAGTCATGCAATGGCGTTTATGGACAAACAAGAAGTTATGACCTAGCGTGTTTAAGGTGTTTAGGTGATTTGTGAGAAATTGGAGTTAGGAGGGGCGTGGCGTATTAGTGGATGAAATTGACTATTCGAAGCAGACGAGTATATATTGATGCATCAAGAGGAGTAAACAAAAGTAAAGCAGAGTAGAAATACAAAGAGCTAGTTTACCGCACACCCACTAGTATTGCAAAAGACTTTCCATGATGCTGTGTTAGCAAGTAGAACATGTTTTCCTGCTTGGAATCTTCTCCCATTATGTTGAGCAATTGTTCAGTGACAATAGCCGATAATAAATGACTCCAGAGGGTCAGTAATGGAGATTGATATCTGCGGAGAGTAATTTCTTTGAACACCATAACGAAAACGACGAGAAGGAACAGCAGAGTAATATATGTAACGCATCTGAAATGGACCTTACCTGCTAGTTACAAAAAGACAGTGATCATCAATGGAATCTCGCAGGTCATGTAAATGCCAAGCTGAGTTGGCTGATCATTTTGTCTCATTCTATATACGAGTGTTACTCATCTCATTTATACCCTTCCAATCACTAGTACCTTCCATCGCGCCTATAAATGATTCCCAAAGCCACGCTAGCTCCCACAAATATCAAAAATGGAGATGTTTCATCTCCTGGCATTGCGATCATCAAAAACGCCGCATGTTATAGTTGTGACAGGATGCACCCTATCCTATGCTGTCCATGCTATGATTGACCGCTTCATAAGGGAAAAGAAAATTTGCGTATTGGGGTGGTACCGGCTCAGAAAACGCCGCAATGATGCAATATATTTAAACACTGCCCAGACAGAATCTCGTGACATGGTACGCGATATTAGGATAATTGGGATGAAAACTCCCATCCTCCTGCGAGATGAAGAGATGGTTAGTCATTTGTCCAAATACTTAGTGCTGAGGGCCTGGGGAAGAGGGAATATCATAGAGAGATCGGGTGATCAGAAACTGATAGCCCAGGTCCACACACCATTTGCAAGATTGTCTGCAGTGTCTGCGAGCAGGATAACCCGACGCTTGTTGCAGTATGAAGTCTTGTCCATTATTTCCACCTTCAGTTTTGCATCTGCAAGATCTGTTACAGGCTTTTCGAACATCTCGGACAGGGCTTCGACTGCCATCTCTAAGTCCTTCTGGTTATCTTCAAACATGATCGTGAGGTTGTTACGTGCAAGATAGAAAGCGAAGGCATAGGTCCATTTCAAGGTCTGTCGGCAGGTTTGGAGTGCTTGAGAGGCAGAGTTAAGGTATTGTACTTCGATCCAGGACATGCCAGATGCCGTCTGCAGTTGAATCATTTTCTTTTCCGTCTTTTGATACAGGTCCTTGTCGAGCTTGGCGGATTGTTCGTGGTTGGCATATCGGTTATAGTAATGAAGATAACGCTCCAGGGAGATCCGAGACTTCGCTTGAGCATCCCGAGCTTCTGAACCACTCTTCTCTTCAAATCGGTTACAATTATACCAGCTCGTCCCATGTTCTGACCAAACACCCATGCACATCCAGCAGAATTCGTTTTTGCACTTTCGACAAGTCATATGGTTGCATCCCCCGTTCTTCTCAATAGTCGAGCCACATTTTGGGCATTCTTTCGTATTGGCGGATATCCAGTTCGCAGTCTCAGAGTCGTCTGCGCACTTCTTCAGCCACTTCTTAACCAGATCACATGGGGCAGGTTGGTGGTCTGCGACACCGCAACCAAAGCAGAAACGGTGTTTACAGTCGCAAGCAACGGTAGGAACAACCTTGTCGAGATCCTTTTTCTTAATACCACACTCGATAGCATTCTGACAATCGGGAGCTGGGCACCACTTCAAATACTCCTTGTCTTCGACGTATGTTCTTGTGAGAAGTTCGTGATATCGTTGTTGTAGGTCGGATGTTACAAGGAGGTCCAAAGATTTCGAGTCCATAATCCGTTTGCAGCCATCGGATGGGCATTGAATTCTAGCAGCTTCTCCTTCCTCCTTGATTTTCTGTGCCAAATACTGTCTGTAACAATTAACGCAATATCGATGGCCGCACTTCATGGCAAATGTCTGTGATGCTTCATCATCGAAACATATATCACATTCGAACCCCGCAATCGACTCGAGCTTCGGAGGTCCTGCTGTACTAGGACCCAGACCTGCGCTTTCAAGCACCTTTGTTGGGCGATCCATATAGTCCTCTATCAACCGCTCTTTGTTCCATCGGAAGTGTCTTAGTAGAATAGCTGCGTCTTCCTTCCGAATGTCAAGGATCATGTTCACCTCATTCACAAGATCATCTTGTTGTGCTTGAATATCGGTTGGGTGGTAAACCTTGTAGTTGATATCGTATGATTTCTTCTCTTTCTTGACAGAGTCTTTCTGCGAATAACCTAGATCGGGTTCTGGTTCATCAAATCCAAAGTCTGACATTAGAGGTAGGTTAGCATTGTTGGAGGGGCTACACATGTCATTCAGTAACAAACTCACCATCACCGTCAGACCCATCATCACTCTCATCCTGCAGAATGTTATCCTCTCCATCACTGGACATGCCAGACATGAAATCATCCTCGGAATCCATCGCTGTGCTATCAAGGGTAAGTGGCGTTGGTGGTGCTGCTGTGTCCGCTGCTGAAGCTGTCCTACTACTTGAGCGTGCCTTTTTGTTGTAAGTAGTTTCCGCCTCAGCAGCCTTTCTCTTTCTAGGCTGGGAAGAAATGGTGACGACGTAGAAGAAGCTCTGGGGTATGTGTTGTGGTCGTCAAGAGGAATGACGAGATCCGGAGACACAAGGCTGCCGAGCTAGGCGTGACTCAGGTGACTAAGGCAGCTGTGTTAATGGGGGTGGGATGGCCGGCCACGCTTTGAGTTGGACGGTGTGGCGGAATGGAAAGCTTTTGAGTCGAAGTGTGGAATTTGTTGCGGATGTTATTTCACAGCTTCGGTGTGTGGTTCAGGAGAAGGGGCGATGTCATGGGCGGCCAAGCATGTAATCGGCTGCAGATAACGAGGGCGGCTTCACTCCGAAAATCCTTTTCAGGTCAGATGGTTAATATAAATGAAAATACAACCCTGCCTTCTAACTAAATATTCTCCTCCATTACATTCTGGCTGGTTCTCCCAAAAATTATTGATTTCTTATATTGACTTCTACGCCATGATTGTCACGTGATTGTAGAATATTACTCTTTTGGCATGATACGTGAATCTTATAGATTGTCAAAGCTTCCCTAAGACAGTCATCATTGTTCTAATTTAGGAATTTTTGTTACCCGGGAGCGTTTTTATCGAGATGCCAATTAAGATGGGGTATAAGAATTAATCAGTCATCGATAGCAACTCTCACCAGTCTCGAACTGCACGTATAAATTTAGTGTTTTGAATTGAGCATTAGTCATACACAACGCTTCTTTCGTAAAGATGCCCAGTCTAAAGAAGAGAGGGCTAGCATCGGTCCTCATTTCTGGTCCATCAGTGAAACCCCTCAAAACCAGCTCAGCCCAGAACCTTCTCAGCAGCAGAAACTAGTAGATATTAGCAATATCCTCTTAAACAGAATTCCAAGACCTTACCATCCAACCCCGTATTATCGGGTTCAACATGGAGCGATTTGACCTTGCCGTCCTCAACTTCCATGGCGTATCGCTTGCTTCTTGGGCCACCGAAAATAGCAGAACCATCAAACGCCAAATCAAGGGCTTCTGTATATTTGCCGGTTGGGTCACCTAGGAAGCGAATCTGCTCAACGTCAATAAATATGTAGTGTGCATGATATGAGGTTGTGCTTACACCTGAGCTACCAGCGGGGTCAAGTGATGCACCCCATGCTTTGGTACTAGATCCAGTCAGAAACGTTAGTAGAGATTTTTCTTGTTGAAGTTGTATGGCCAATAACATTGCTGATATCTCATTGCCGTACTTACACAAATGGATCATTGACCGCAATGACGAAAACATTGCCAGCATCTTTGAGATTCTTGTTATTGATGTAGCCGGGAATATGAGAGTTCGAGCATGATGGGCCTGTGGTAAAGTCAGAGCGATTCATGTACGTTAAGGTTCTAGACCATTTCTATAACCTGCTGGAACATGGAATATTGGTTTATTCCATCACTAGAACTTACTGAATGCTGCCGGAACACCGACAATCAAAGCCTTTCCCTTTGTAAATTCATTTAGATTTACTTTATTACCAGGTGAGTTCTCAACGAGAACATTGAGGTCTGGAAGCTTATCTCCAACCTTAATAAATGATCGAGCTGAGCTGTGAAATGATCGAGTGGAGGATGAGAGGGCCCATCGACGTAGCGTGTAAGATGTCATGATTAAATGAAGTGTCTTATTGATAATTTGTACTTTTGGTTGCGGTTGTTGGGCATTTGGAGGTTGAAAGTCACCTCATTCAGAGATCGGCGCAGGGGTCAATTTCCCAGCCTTGTCTGATGTCACCAAGACTTTCAACTCCACAAACCTCACAGCTCTGTTTAAGAATGCTTTCATTGAAGCTCAGCAGCCTCTTCTACACTATTTGCTAGTAACATAGATCCTACAGAATTATTATTTCAGGAACGGTGTTTTGTTTTTGCTTTTTTCATCTGCTTAGCCTGCAGTCGGGAGCAACAGTCTTACGAGTAAACTTCACGGAGAACAGGTAAATATACCTAAGGATTCTGTCGCATCGATTTGCGTACTACCCTGCTTGACCTCTTTGGCCCTATATATGTGCTAGCTATACTATATATTACTCAGGGAATATACCGATTGCCCTCATCTGTTCTATTTAGTACTCCTTTGCTAGCCGTCCCTTGATTACGGTAATTTACTACCATGAGGAATTAATTTTCAATATGAAAAAATGCACAGCTGGTAAGGACATCCATCTTACAACTCGCTTTACGGATTCGCAAGCTATTCTACTTCTCTGTTCGGCTTTGCCGTCCACGATTGAGGTTCAAATACCAGGCTGCCTTGCTGTTTGTGAGTTTCAGGGTCCACATATATGTGCACATTCAGGCTGCTTTTAGTGAGGTTATACACTCTGAAGATGACATATATCTCCGCTGCAGTCCTTCCTGGAGAGAGTGCCAAGCCTTCCATCTATAAAAGTCAGCAGAGTTCTCAATTCAAGTACATTGCTGAGAATGAAACACACCCTAAGATACTGGCTATTGCTCATAAATAATCGATCGTTGCATTCGCCGGTGGTTGTCTTGACCTCGATGAGATACCTTGGACGAGCGCCAGTCCAAACGTCTTCCAAGTAACCTTTCTCGATAAGCAATTCTGTGAGGACGCTGCTGCGGTCTCGGTACACAATATCAGCGATCTCGACACCCGGAGGGCGAGTTAGATCCCTATATCTAGGGTGAACAGCCACTTCCTGGCGTATACTGCTTTCCCAATTAGGTCTTCCAAATGCAGCCTCGCCTCCACCTGGTAAAATTCCAAGAAGAATCTCAAATATCTAAAGAGGAAAAAGTGTCAGTTTATTTCGTTGAATCCAGGGGGTTTAAAGTCACATACAAAAAGCTCTCCGGCCGCTCCGATCTTGGTATCGTGAGCCAGTTGATTTTGATTCCGCATACCAAAAGCGGCTGCGTGGTTGAATCCAGGATGTACCTGGCCACTCCCAACTTGTCGACTGGCATTGCGGTGTGGTAAAGTGGTTCGTCCAGCAATCTGGATCACTTGGTTAAGCAATTCTTGGTAGGCATTGCTGCTTCTCAGGTTCTCTTGTTGGAAGATTTCCGGGCTTTGGCTTCGCACAGATCGAAGAACTGGGTCTGGTGACAGGCGTGGAGTGGGTTCTCCCAAATCACTAGATGATGGAGTACCCTGGTTCTCTGAAATTGCTGTACTAGGCCGACGCATTTCCTCATGTTGGCTGGATGAGCTCAATTCCGAATTTTCCAGGCCCAAAATGGTTGAAACACTTCGTGGACTATTGTGGGAAATCAGTGGTGCCGATCGAGCACGTCGACTTACGGAGGCTGCCGTAGCTTCTTCTGTTGCCAGAATGATATCTTCTTCTGATTCGTTTGGCAAGATTCGTAGCGGAGGGTCAATACTAAGAATTCTACCCACTCCTTGAGTTTCCAGAAGGTCGTCAATTAGTGACAAGCTACTTCGCAACACGTAGCCAATAATCTCTTTTCTAGATTTTGAGATACCAAATACTTTGGCCAAAGCGCCTGGGAGACTTATCATGTAACACATCTCCCTATCCTTACGATTACCGGGAACGTAAATGTTCAACCCCTCTCTTCCACTGGCCACATGAACATAACCCTCGGGTACAAGTACTTCTATATCTCCACTTGCCAGATGAAGGATATGTTTTGTCGAAATACTTTCTGATCGTCTTACTGAGGCACCCAGAAGCTGGTCATAAAGAGTCTGAAGATCGGATCCTGTGTAAGGGCTTTGCTAAGAAGCAGCACATCTATATTTCCATTAGCATACTTCATAATAAACACATGTAAGTCTTACCGCAAAAGGTCGTAAGCCCTCTCTTTAAATGCCTTTGTGAGACTGTTGTCCACAACGCCATCATCTTCACAAGCTGTTTCTTCGTCATATATAGATGATAAGTACTTATCTTGAACATTTAGCGCTTGCAGGAAAGGAGCTAGTTGCAACACTTCATCTAAGCTAAAGTCTAGAAAGGTAGCCCCGGGCTCGCTTTCAAATACTCTGGCAAGTGTATTCCTATCATTTATTGCATAAGCTGACCCTGGTGTTTGAAGTCTTGTAGTTCGGTTTTGATCTGGATGAACAGTGTTCACTGGAAGAATAGCAGAATCCAATAAACCATCCATATCATCGTCCTCAGGACTCATTGCATTAATCGCCCAAATCAGCTCTTTTGTACGTGAAATAGAAGAACCCTCCCCCGATAAGTATTTCAGTTCGAGGACAAGTCTATCTAATGATGCTGGTGAGATTTTCAGGATTTCTATAAAGAAGACTTTGAGCCCTTCTGGATAAGAATCCCCAACTATGGCTTTTCCATCAATTGATACTGGACTAGTCCATAGGCACTGGCTAGGTGAGAACCACTTCTCAAGTGTGGAGGGAACAAGGACTAAATTGTTCTCTTCGAAAGAGGTTCTAATGACCCTAAGTTAGAGACATTTTTAATATGACGGGGTATTTTATTCACCGGACTTTTGCACGAATTCTTGTGCTGTTGATGCCTGACAAAAGCACATACAATTTTGAAACCATTTTCACGGTGTCGTCTTGTGCTAAAGAAGAACCATTCCTAACACTACAAAGCATTCTGAGATAATCTTTCCAATCTGCATTCTGGATATCGAGGGTCCCATGGAAGAAAGAGGCGAGTTTTGTGTTATCACGATACTGCGAAGCAACAGCCAAGGGCTGCTTATCAAGAAGATTCTCGGGGCCCTCCCAAATACAGCTTTCAATATCCCTCCAAACGGGATTGGACGCGTTTGGTTGGAAAGAGCAAGGATCCAGTATCAAACTTCTTTCGTCAATTTGCTGCCTAAAGAAAATCAGACGTTGGATATATTTTGCGTTGTTAAGCTAACATACCATAACCAGCTCTTGTCACTGTCTCTACACTGATTTGCAATAGTTTCATATGTTTTCAGGATGTAGATATATGCGGTTTCGTCCCAATTTCGTTGTTTTCGAGCTTCGTGCTGCTGCAGTATCTCAATGTAGAATGAAAGATCGGCACTAAATGCAACGCCGAACTCCTCTAGAAACCCCCAATCACGACGGATTTCAATCTCCTCTGAACTTCCACCGAATTCCAAAAATGGAAACCCTCGAGTTATTCCCAGTTCTTGTACCTTGTCCTTCAAACTAGGAAGCGGTGCGTAAGCTTTCTGTAAGCACCTCATTAGGCCATTTTGACAGGAAACTTCAGCTTCCATGAGGGCATCCTTTATCGGACTCCCATCTCTCATTTCTGATCTATAAACACTCCAGTATTTCTTTAGAGTTTCAACAAGCTTACTCGGTTTGTATTCAATTATATATCGAATTTCAGTAGACAGTGCACCTCCTTGTGTTTTGAGTCGTGGAACATTGAGAACACCCATTGCTATTTCCAGCCAGCCTAGCCATGAGTGTACACCTCGTCGAGTGGTTGGTGGGAACAGTTCTAAGTATGCGCGGTTTAGGAACGGTACTTGACATCCTGGTACGATCCTGGTAGGAGCTCTTGGGTGCGGCCCTCCTTTCAGAAGCTGCTCAGGGCTGTACTCATCTTCTGACAAAAAATACAAAACCTTTTGACGTGGCTTTACTTTCCTCCCATCGGTCGTATATAGCTCAATAGCAGCATACTTGCTTTCATGTATGATCTCGTTATGCCAGTACAAGTACATGATGTGGAACTTTGATGCTAATATGTCAGTCGCTCCATCTCCTATCAGATAGCAATTCCACATCCGCGACACAACCATCTGGGGGTTACAGGAGGCTTGGATACCGAGCTTGATGAACAGGCGCCTCCGCGAATTGTTTTCAATAGCCTCAGGATCAACAGTAACTATTAAATCACGAGGTATTTCTGGGCCACTCGACGATGGAAAGTATAAATCATCCGCCAGAGAATTGACCCATTGACCATCGATTAGCGGTATCAGAGGCAATCTTTTGATATCTTCTTGAATACCAATATTTCGCGAAAAAATGAGTGATATTAGATCTGCTGCTTTGCTATGCCAGTAACTAATGGTTTCCGGAGCCCTCATCTTCGAGTTTGAAGACTCCAAGTCTTGCTGTATGCGGTGGTACATGTCTATGTCTTGAATCTCCTGTAAGTCAAACGCTTTGGTGAGAGCTAGGATGTCTCTTGAATTATATTTAAGAGAAATGTATTTCCTGTGAGAGGGCAAGTCCTCGAAGAGTGGTCTCAGGAGTGAAGGTCTACTGGAGTCCAGATGACTATATATACTGGAGTCCAGATGACTATCTGGAAGTGTCCGCAAGCGATGAGGTAATCGAGGTTTTGAGGACTTATGAGGGTAGAGAATCTTTTTTTCACCCAAATTATTAATAATGTCTTGAGGAAGCCTATTCCAAAAGGAGTCCAATCCTTGACTAGAAGGTAGGTATCTCATCCATTGATACCGAAGTTGAGAATCAGTGCTGCAAAATTCCACCACTGCTTCACAAAACGTCTTTGCAACTCCTTCTAAAATCCTTTTGTTCCGAGGAGAATCAACAACATCAGACCTACTAGCTTCCAGTATGAAGTCTGCTTGTATCAAGAACTAACTCGTCAGTAATTTAATGGCTACTACCCTGTAGAACTTACATTGAAGCCAAAGTCCCGAATTGGGAGAAAGGCGAACACTTGTTGTCGAGATATCAGAGGTTTAGAATCATCATCCGGATCCACTGGAAAGGCAAGCACCACCTCACATTCGTGAATATCAGTACGTGCATTATCTGCTGGTAGATTAAGTATTTCCCTCTTGGCGATCCGATAGAGTGATTTGAGGACAACCTTTTGATTGGGGTCATCCAGATATTCGACGGTCTTGACAAGCTTTACCACTTTAGCTTCCAAATCCTCAAACTTTCGGAAGGTAGTGATAGAAGAACTTCCACCAGAGTCATGAATTGTGATCCGGATCTCTTTAAGAGTCGATAAAAATAGAAGAAGGTTATCGGGAATCTCTCTGAATTCTTTTACCAATTCGTCGTAGGACAGGTTTTGAATAGGCGTCAAAGTCATCCTTGTCAGTGGCCGTCGCCCAATTGGAAGTATATCATCTTCGGGAATTGGAGTCACAATACCTAGTTTCTCTTTGCTGGTAGTTCCGCCAGCATATTGGAAGGAAAAAGAGAACGTATTGGACTGTATGTGAACTTTAGATGCAACCTGAAAGACGGACTTGAATCCGATGCCTTTCTCTCCGATATATCCTCTATTAGACGTCTTCGAGCTTCTACCAGTACGGCAAATAGATTCCACATTTTGTGCATCAAACCCGTCTTCATTGCACTCAACAATGATTTTGCCAGGAAGTATCTCAAAAGAGATTCCTGGGGCATGTATCGTTTTCGTGAATTTGTTATCCTCAGCATTCTGAATCATCTCCAGTATAAATCGAGCCTTTTTGGAGCCAATGTCTCGGGCAATTCTATTATATAAATATTATTATTTATTTTTTAAGTCTGTGGTTACCACATAGCAAAACATACGTTTCTACAGCATCTCCCAATTCTTCCTGGATGCTCTCGATGGTCTTTAAAAGCCGTTGAGTATCTGGATCTGTCTTTTCGCGTATTCTTTGTTCAACCCACCCTTTACTCTGAGCAATTTCAAGAACAATTTCCCGGGCCTGCAAGACGGTCAAGTTGACTGACCCAGACATTACAGATACAGATTTTTGCAACCTCTGGTATAGAGGTTTGTGGCTATTGATTAGTAGAGAAAATACAGCGGGAAAGTAGTTCCGTCTGGCACTCAAATTAAAATCGAGAGGAGCGACTTTTTGTTCTATGAGTCGGAACCAGAACCAACATTCAGCCTTGATGGTGTGCCCGAAAGAGCAGGCTGCATGTAATTCTGTTTCGCCATGGGTCATCAATATGTAGCACTTTATATTTAGCGCCAACCCCTCAGTCTCTATTTTTATATGACCACTAAAAGTTGCCAGAGAATAAAATGTCGATGGAGGTTATGAATCCACGCTCGAGTTTGCTTTTGTTAGACCGGCCTATTTCTTAACCTTTCGCGCTCGGCTGTGGTCGGTTTTTAACTCGCTAATACGAAGCGATGAGGTGTGAATTGAGGCGCGTGGCCCACCTCATCGAAATAGAGCTTGTTGGGTGTTACGATGCATCTAGTTGCAATTCGTGTAGCCATACGATTCAGCTTTCCTGTGTTTTACGAAACAATGGGCATGGATGGACATGGCGTGACCGACTCTATTTCAGTAGATAGTGTAGATAAGATACGATTCATGGTAGATGTATGATGGGTACATTGTAACCGAGAGAGACAGATAATGAAGTATGTAACAACCCTTTTGGAGGTGGTCTGTAGATGTACTAAAAGTTATATTTATACGAGCAATCCTAGTGAAATAGTCATAAAGCATGGGATTAGCTGGAGTTCTGGTATGGTTGTTTAATTGTAATGTTAGACTTCTTTGTAAAACTGGTCCATATGGTGGAAAGAACAGGAGCAAGGCAATACGATGCTAGTTCTACACAGTCGACGAAAGTGTGTAATAATACGGCAGGGTTGACTACCAGAGTCTAAATACTTTACCTCAAAGAGGGAAAAGGACGATAGAAGATATCGATACTCTGGAGAGTAATAGGGAGCTTTCCTGACACCCAATACAGCTAATCTATAAGATGGATCAAACAGTTCGAAATTCTACATAAAATTGCCTGGGAACATTCATACTGCTTTACAATACCGCTTGTCTACTTTGAGGCTTCGGCTACCTTACTATCCAACCACACTTCCGCAGCCATCCACACTCTTGCATTCTCATAATTTTCGGCTTCATCCGTGCCGTAGACTTCAAGAAGCGGATGCACAATCACTGTAATTGGTCTTCCTTTCAACTTATCTTCGTGGTCATCATATTTTACCAAAGTATGTGGCAAAAGCCGTGGATTTTCTATGTTGAAAGTTGAGTTCTTCAACTCATGTAGACTGCTGAACTTCAAAGCAGTCCTACGAGTCCAAAGTCGGTATGAAAGAGTAGCTGCTTCCTGGTAAATACCTCTGACCTTTTTATTGTAGTCAATTTTCGTATCGGTGTCAATAAGATGGCGAGCTGGCCCAGTGAGGAATATTGAAGCTTGCTGCTCTGCCGCTTTGGCTATATTGGCCTTATTAGATTCATGAAGATTTTCCTCGCCCTTTGTTGCATTATTCCCTAGCTGCGGGAGCAAGAGTCTCATCGTTTGAGAGCGCCAGACATGTGCGTCATGTGGATTTGCTATCGGTATCGAATTAGCTGTCTAGCTACGCCTAAATCCCTAAGTTTACTTACATGTCTGCGCTGCCTCATATATATCATCTAATATCTTCTCCTGCCCATTCCTGTCCAACTCAGTCGTAGAACCGCCCTTGAGAAAGAAGAATGGACTGGAAAAGAAACTGTTGTAAACCGCATGTGCTAGCAACGCGTTCAGAAGAAGTGATGGTGATTTAGCCGTTTCAAGCCCCGGTGGAAATCCTTCTTTTTCCAACGCAACCACTCTGGATAAACTGAGCATTAAAGCATTTCGCTCTGCTTCTTCAAGGATATCAAGTTTAGACATATCTTTCATAGCGATTTGCTTTGCCAATCCTTTCATATCCCTTTTCACTCTCTCTAGCTTGTTGATAATCGTACTTTCTTCGTCCGGAGCCCATTTTCCCGACTCCATCCGTCTAAATTCCACTTCTTGTTGCCTGCGAACAAATGTATTCAATCTGTCCTGGACAGCTTGTTTCTCCCTTTCGGCCCCCCGAAATTTCTCCTGCAATCTTGACACGGTCTTATCACGTTCTTGGCGAAGTTCTGCACATTCTTGTTGCAATTGTTCGGCTGTATGTTGCCACTTCTGCGTCTGCACATGGGTTTTAGCAATATCTTCATTGTAAACATTTCTCATCTCATGGTAATGAACACATAGTTGGTCAAGTTGGACCTCTTTACTCTGCATTGATGTAGCAAGATCCCCATTGTGGTTTGTAGACTCTCCTTGCTCTTGTGAACTGAAACTATCTGAAGAAGGGTCTTGAGCCCGATAACTTCGGCTGAATCCTAGAGTAACCTCTGTTACCTTTGATAACATACTAGGTGGCTGTTGAATAGATGGCCTAGCATGACTATCATTCGAAGGACCCGGTCGATTCGAATTTTTGCGTTTCGAGACGTGAGTCTTTGCAGTTGAGGCCATTTTAGTCTTCGCATCGAGATAATTATCGCCAACCATATGATCGGAAGTGTCTCGTGATTTGGCATGGCCACGAGCCGGTTTTTTTGATAGGACATCTTCTACGTTCATGGATTTTGCTCTTGAGGGGTTTGTCTCGAGGTCGGTAGGACCTATTGACTGAGGAGTTTGTGCCATTTGGTCAGAGGAGGCAAAGGTTGCTACACTAGAGGCAGCAAAGAAAGCCGGATTTGGAAGTCGACCAACAGACGAGATATTTACAATCGCAGAGCCAGAGGCCGCAGCTATTGCATCGTTGTCTATGTATTCGCAAGCAAAAGCTGTGAACCGAATTAAGGTATGCCGCCAGGAACTGTTCTCTATACAATACGGTGCTGAAATTTTAGCCCGATGACAACCTTCTCATTTGTGATTGTGGCGGTGGGACAATTGATATCACAACCTATACAATTGTCGAGGTTGACCCAGCCTTGAAATTTGACGAGCTATTTGTAGGAGTTGGTAAGTCACTCCGCTCCTATTAGTAGCATTGTATTGCCGCAAATGATAACCTATTTGCCTGCTACAGGTGGCAAATGTGGCTCGACATACATTGATCGAAACTTGCATACATTTCTCGCAAATCGATTTGGTAAAGCCTTTGAGGATCTTCCTTGGGTAGAAAAGGGGCCAGGAGGCAAGCTAATGATGCAATTTGAGGGGATCAAGAGAGATTTTGGCATCCACGAAGATGAAGATCCAGTCGAAGTCAGTCCGCTCAGAATGAGAATTGAGGCCTCTGAGTATTATGACCCAGAAGAGTATATCGTGACACTTACATAGTACGTCTTTGCTGCCTAACCGACAGTTTTATTTAGGCTAACTAATAGCTTCAAGTAAGGAGATGCAAGGTCTCTTCGACCCTGTCATCAAAGAGATAATCAACTTGATAAGCCAGCAAGTAGAAGAAGCGAGGAAGAAACAGAAAGTGATAATTAATGTAGGAATAACATACTTGGTCTAGATATGGCGACGAAGCTAACCGTACCACACAGCGTATCATTCTGGTTGGCGGGTTTGGAGAGTCGCCATACCTCAACAAAGTGCTTGCCAAATGGTGCCAGGACCACGGGCAGATCATCTTAGTGTGTCCCGAACACCCGTATGCTCCACTGCTCTTGATCTTTACTTAGGAAATACTGATATGTGAAAGTCAATCTGCTGTGGTTCGCGGCGCCGCACTACGTGGTCTCCAAGGAGTCACACCCCGTATAAGAAAGGTCCGAAGGCATTTGGGAATCCGTTTGAGCTTAAAGTTTGAGGGTGTTGACCCAGAAGAAGACAGTTACACAGATCCTTGGAATGATACAAAGATGTGCACAAGTCGAATGTCATGGCTAATATTCAAAGTAAGTTTCACGGCCAGCAGCGATTCTCGCAACAGTTGTCAAGCATCTTTAAATTCAATGCTAGCTAACGAATTAATTTCAGGGTGATGAGATCTCAAAAGACACAACCAGAACTATTGACTGCCGAATGCCATACACACCTGGTGTGGCTACGAAATCCAAGATCACACTCTTGTCTTCCACACTAAGTGAACCCCAGAGATACAACACCGAATCTGGTATGTCACCCAGTGCCCCAACATCTTATAGCGAGAATTTTCAAATGGGTACCAAGAATCATACTAATTTATAATTTGAATACAGGGATCGAGCAAGTTGGCAGTATCACCTCGGTATTTCCTCCATACTTCAACTACGGCGCGTCCGGGAAGTCGAAGTACAACTACAAGCGAAAAGAAACGTTATACAAGTTCTCCTTCCAAGTGCAGATCAGGTTCGGTGATAAAGGGGAGAATCTCACATTCAGAAACCTGGTTAATGGCGAAGTTGTTTCCACAGCGGCTATCGAGTTCGACCGTCATTAGACGGCATTTTCTCTCTCATATAGCAATCAATAGCTTGGTTGTATAGCACCTACTGTATAGAACATCTCAGTCACAAGGAAAGAACCCAGAGCAATAAGCACGGCTAGTTGAATGCTGCAAATGCATAAAAATACTGGCACACCCGATTCAATGGAACAGCATTTCAGACATGTGCTGGTTACTTATATCTCACAAGCTGTTAACATTTTCGCCTTCTTTGTTTTCCTTTCTCCCGTGAACCTCAATATGATTCCGACCGCTACACAACAATAGCTAGCTGGAAGACGCCTTTGCTTAACCCATTGCATCTCTATATTGAAAGTCAGATGATATGTGTGCACATTTTATATGAGGTACATAGAGCGAGATAGGCTCTCGTTGTCGAAATAGTGGATGGTCAAACTTACGCCCTGCACGGTCCTCTTTCTTCCCATCGTATATATATAGTTAGACAGATCTCCATTAGTTAGAAGAATCAATTAATATACTATCAAGTTACTATTACTTCTAACACTCATCAGTAAACAGACTACAAAGAAGATAATTTCACTGAAGGCTAACGGCTAGGAAAAGTGATTCAAGTGACTTGCTTAAGAGACAACCTTAGGGGGATATAAATAGTTCTTCCGAGTCTTTCTAATGTATAGCTGATTTACCAGCCTGCTTGTATTTGTCAATTATATTGCAAGATATCACAATGCAATTAAACAAGATCAGTCCCAGCTTCACCTAGACGAGAAACTTCATCTTCATCTTCAATGCTTCGTTAAGTCAATGTGGGACGGGATCGTATAGCAGCTCTATACAATTCTGCTATTTGATATCTAAACACCGAAAAATATGCACAAGTTGACAAAAAAGAATCGCTGTCAAGCGAGCAAAAGAAGAACGGCTTCCACGGCCATATGTTTGACCAACAAAAAAAAAGCCTTAGCACCAGGAAAGTTCGTAACACATAAATCGCTCAAGGTCCTCTCAACACTTGATTCGTAGCAAGACATCGAGGCATCCGGCCTCATTCCTCCACTCCTGATCGCGCCCTCCAGCACCGAGACCCAAGTCCTGACTGGGCACAAGGTGCAAACGCATAACAGTTGTCGCCTCAAGCCCTCGAGCTACCATCCCACCGCACCTCGCTGACGGCAAGCCTCGATTGTCTCTTATCTGGCCGACTGCTACCCCACCCAATCCGACTTGCCCTCCTGCTCTTCTTCACGTCCTTACTCGCTTCTGGACCCCTTGAGCTCTCCTTGCTCGCAGAGCTTGTATCACTCACCGGGCTTTCCGGCACCTCGTGGTCTGCACTCCTCGCCGTGCATTTCGCACTATAGCTGGACGAGGGAGAGTATATGTATTCGCCGTTCACGTATTGTGCCTCGGAGACAAAGGTGCTACGACGGTTGCGGCCGCGAGTGTAGCGTTGTTCGAGGCGGAAGAGCTCGATCTTCTGCTGGAGGAGGTCGATGAGTCCCATCGTCGCGATGGAGCTGGTTGAGGGGGTGGAAGGTTATCAAGAATCCGGGGAAGAGGCGGCAGAGGCTGGGTAATGAATGTGATATCAACTGGACAGTCTCGAAGTGCGAAGGTCAATCGACTGGAAATATGACAGCTTTGGTCCGAGTCTTCAATTGGGGTTGGAAGGAGTGTGTTGCGGATTCGAAGCAAAAAAGGAATTTATGTAACGCGGGACAAACAGTCGACGTGGATCAGGTAGATGAATCGCTGAAATCAGTAGTTGGAGATATGAACATGAATATAAATATGACAATACTGCAAGTAAAGCACAATCAGCAGAGTGACAGACGAAAGATGATTTGATTGAGTCCAAGTACAGTACTACTATCAGCCCAGCCAGCAAAAAGAAGTTTGTCGTGCCGTCCAGGCCTCCTCTTGTTCCCCTGGGAAAGTCCATCGTGGATTGTTCGGCCAGTCTAAACCACAATCAGCCTAGTGGTGTTGGGTATCCCCGGGGCGTGATGGTGGGGTCTGATGGGGTCCAATAGGGGCCCTGGCCGCGACCGGGGTGAGGCCTTAATCGCTCCCCAAAACGTGCTGCCCAGCCCTGTCCGTCCTGTCTGGCGCCCCCTGCCAATATTTGAATTTCTTCCAGCAACGAGGTCCAAGCAGACTAGAACAGAACACACGCCGGTCGTTGCATAAGTGGGCGATGTGCAAAGTCTATCCGGAAGGTGTGTTGGTGCACAGTATGTGAGCGGAGCACTTCTTTTTGTTACGTGCGACCTTGAGCTGGGTGGTGAGTGATGAGGAGTCGAGTACGGACCGTCTGACAGAAGAATTCATGGGAAATGGGGACGGTGGGTGGTCTTGGATGTACAATAAAACCTGCTTCATCCTATATTCAAACAGCAACCATGCCATACCTCTTCCTGCCGCATTATGGGAAGAGCTGAGTGAGGGTCGGGCCACAAACCATCCGCTTTGACACCCGATACGCAGCACGCACCATAATATCGCCACATAAGAGTAACAACACCGGGTTCGTAGATCATTTTTGGATTTGTTTCTGACCGTGGCTACGATAATCCGGACTTAGAATGGGACGGTCTTGATATAGCCTTCACATATCACGGAGCGGGTTCAGGACGGTCGGTTCCCGTTGCCCGGGTCAACCTCTCGTTCGACATCTACTTCTCTCTCCCCTTCATCATTAAATAACGTCTCTTGGGCTGCCATAAGTTAGATCACGTTGGGAAACAAACTAAACAAATAAGACTTACCACTCCAGAGCTCCGAGTAAACACCTCCAGTGTCAATCAGTTCACGATGCGTCCCATCCTCGGCAACGTGCCCTTCCTTCAAAACAATAATCTTATCACTATCATAGATAGTCCGTAGACGATGAGCAACAAAAACACTTGTCCGAGCTTTATCCTTCAAGATGCTATTGATGTTCTGCATAAGAGCCTGCTCCGTGTGAGTGTCTAATGCAGAAGTAGCTTCGTCAAAAAACAAAAGCGGTGGGTCCTTGAGAATCAATCTCGAAACAGCCAGTCTTTGCTTTTCTCCCCCTGAGATCATCATACCACGCTCTCCGACCATGGTGTTGTAGCCATCCGGAAGCGAAGTTATGATATCGTGGATCTTAGCCCTCTGAGCAGCAGCTTTGACTTTTTCTGGAGAGGCGCTTAGATCACCGTAGCGAATATTGTGCTCAATAGAGTCATTGAAGAGAGGCGTGTCTTGAGGAACAACTCCGATAGCCTTCCTGAGAGATTCCAAAGTGACCTGTGTTATGTCTTGGTCATCGATTAGAATTCGTCCTTCCTGAACATCATAAGACCGGAACAACAGCCGCAAGATTGTGGACTTTCCACATCCACTAGGTCCTACAACTGCGACTTTCTTGCCGGCGGGTATGGTGAGATTGAGGTTTTTCAAAATCGGACGGTCTGGATGGTAACCGAACGAGACGTTCTCGAATTTGATCTCGCCGCCTTTGGTAAGTAGGAGTGGCTTCGCGTTCGCTGGCTCCTTGATGGCTACATTGACTTTTTGAAGATTGAAGAGAGTTTCCATATCGAGAAGAGACTGTCGAAGCTCTCGATATACGGATCCGAGGAAGTTGAGAGGTACCGAAAGCTGGAACACTAGTTGATTTACCATGACCAAATCCCCGACCGTCAATGTACCCTTGGCTACGCCTTCTGCTGCGAAATACATCATGGCTGTCAATGCGGAAGAAAAGATCAAATTCTGACCTGTATTCAGAAAGGCAAGAGATGTTGCAACCTTGATTGAAGACTTCTCATACTGTTTTAAGGCCTGGTTGTACCTGCCTACTTCATACTTCTCATTGTTGAAGTATTTTACTGCTTCGTAGTTGATCAACGAATCCACAGCAACCGTGGAGGCTTTGTTGTCTGCTGCATTGGCCTGTCTTCTGAATTTCGTTCTCCAGGCTGTCGTCCAGATGGTAAATGCTGTGTAGCCAACCATCGTCAACGCAGTGATGCCAGCAAACTTGGCGCCATACTGATATGTAAGGATACCACAAACCATAGAAATCTCTAATGCCGTAGGCAAAATATGGAACACCATAGACGTGAGCACAAAACTTATGCCCTTCGTACCCCGATCTATAGCTCGTGTCAAGCCTCCAGTTTGCTTGGTTAAGTGAAAGTTGAGGTCCAACCTCAACAGATGATCAAAGACATTGCACGCCACCCTCCGAATAGCCTTTTGAGCAACACTTGCAAACACTGCATTGCGTACCTCTTGAAAAACAGCAGCTCCAATCCTCGTAGCACCATATGCCAATAGCATAGATCCAGCCACGGTTGTAGCAGTTCCTCCCACCGAGGCAAAATCGATGTTCATAGAATCAACAATGCTCTTAAAGTAAAATGGCACCTGCACATTTAGAACTTTGGAACCAATCAGAAGGGCCACTGCGATCAGAACTCGAGCTCGTGTCCCATAGCTGTCTTTCGGCCATAAGTACTGTGCCATCTCCTTCAAAATAGCCCAATCCGCCTTCCGCTGCTCCTTGTTTGACTTGTCTCCTAGGGCCAGAGGATCCTTCCGTGGAGCAGCAGGCGTAGCTGCACCTAGCCTCGTGGCACTTTCTGGCTTGGTACCAGGGACATTGTCTGCTGCTCTTGGTTCTCTCTGGATTTGAGCTGCGATGCTTTCTTTAGCAGTTTCCTTAAACGCCCCGCTGGTTCTGGTAAACACCCTCAGACCAATCTGATGCCTCGCCCATTGTGGTTGTCGGAACGAAGCCTTTGCTCCAGAGCAAGAGGCACGTTGTAATGTCCGTAATATCATTGTTGTCCAGCTAGCACAGCTGTTGGGATCACCTCAGAGCTTCACCCGCATTGTCCTCTTTAGTTGTTAGTGGGGCAGCTCTGAGCTTCGTTTGTTTGCTACGTAAGTTCGGGAAGCTTTGGTGTTGACGTCGTGGCTCTAGGAACACCCAAACTAAAAAAAATTGCGCGACAGAGTAACTCTACAATCTTAAATCGATTTCCACGTTTTATTGTCAAGATTGTTCAGGCTTACAAAAGATCGAATTGCGTGCTTGTTACAGCTCCTTCGCGTTTCTATACCCGCCTGAGGCCGTAAGGTTCTAAAAAGCTTGGGATTGACGACATCATAAGAAGCTCTTTGCCAGAACCTCAAGTTTACGTCCACCAGCACTATAATGGCTATGCGCGGTCGACTGCCGCTGCAGAGTGCTGCTCGCACAATACGACAGCTTCAACGCCCTTGTACTGGGGTGCAATGCCAGCGAGCTATTCAAATCAGCGCAACGGCCACCTCGGAGTCGCCCTTGTTGAATGGAGATATCCTGAGCAACTCAATTGACTCGTGTACAGATACTGCAGGTATTTAGCTCTTTTAAAAATGCTGTAGACTAAGTTACTGATTTGATTCGTGATGGTAGATGCTCGATTCGAGGTTTTAGGCGCCCCATACTCTCTTTTGTCGGTTTCGTTATCGGCGTCGCAAAAGCTATATACTAGAAGAGGGACTTTGGTCGGAGTCAGTGGAAAAGCGGAAAATGTGAGTTCTTAAGAGTCCAACGAGGGTATAGAATACTTTATTAATGAGATTCCAACATAGGCACAGTCAACATTGTCCATGCTAGAACCATTCCGCAGAGCAGCCCTTGGAATTCCTTTCTTGTACCAAAAAATAACTTCAACAAGCCCTATAACGGCATTAATATCTACAAAGTCACCACTTACTTCGTTTACTGTACTACACCTTGATGGAACCATCGACTGGATGGTAACACAAAGGAAGGCGCTCTTGGCATGGACTGGACATACTCTCTCAGTCACACCAACCATAAATCGACAACTAAGTCTTGCTCATTGGGGTAACTCGCAGGTTACAGGAAGAGGTTTGGTCGCGCTAGCGGGGCCGGGACAGGTGTATCGGATTACATTGAAGGCGGGTGAGGAATATGTCGCCCACCCAGGAAATGTTGTCGCATACACCATCACCCAACATCCCCCTATGCCATACAGATTGAAGTCATCGCGGCTGCGATTCCAAATTCCAAGTCTAGGATTGAGCCGTTTAGTGCCAGATATCAAGTTTTTCAGAGTTATGCAACAAACTGATACATGGAAAGGCATTGGGAGATTTTTATTTACTCTGCGAACTTCAGCACGGAGAACGATCTGGGGCGACCGGTTATTTCTTCAGTTCCATGGACCTACCACTATCCTACTCTCGTCGAGGGCAGCACGAATAAACGACGTACTGACAAAAAGAGATGTGAATGAGATCGCGGACACAGAAGCTGGGTCAGTCCAGTCAGCTGTGACTTTAGCGACTCAGCCAAAAGCCATCGAGTCAAATAAACAGACCACTGATGTGCCAACTGGCTTTCACGTGGCAGAGGTGAGTGGTGATGGGAAAGTAAAATTTGATGATGCTAAAGATGTCAAATCTTTTGTGAGATAGATCAGGCTCGTCCAAAATGGCTATGTAAGCCGTGTATTCTATGGAAGCAAAAATAAAAGATGCATGATACCCGAGCTACTAGCCGTCTCTGACCAACAAGTCTTTCACCCATGTGCATGCTTGTAACAAATGGTAAAATTCTTGAACATTACACAGCGATTGTTAGTTCCTAAGTTTGAGACAGCCTCTACCTAACATCCAAGTTCCCCAAAGCTAGTTGATGCGTGGGAGAATTCTTGCTTAGCTAAGGTAGAAATTACTTACCACGTTAGCTCAAATTGCGCGGCCGATATTTCCATCCACCTAGACAACTTATTAGAGTTTTTCTTATCGTAAAGTAGAATTTAGCAAACGACGATCCAACAGAGTCGAATCATGAATCATCAAGTCTTCGCGCTTTGCTGAACTTGCGAACTCCGAGCATGGCCACCTAGGGTAAGAAACCCGCCAAATATTGCAGGGAATACTGGTATGGGATATGTACCAAAGCTCTGCCTGGGAATTGTAGCATCCACTTCGCTTCCTCACTAATGCTCTACCGTATATAAAAATCACGATGGGGAAGAGTACATTGTATACAACATGCGCCCCAACTACGGGAAAGCGGAGC
>Ga0247810_10000557_pt1 | contig 36967 bp, 34 predicted proteins | sample UWRJL119311C1_FD_179918 | JGI IMG/M metagenome (GOLD analysis project Ga0247810, IMG submission 179918) | Plant litter microbial communities from Arlington Agricultural Research Station in Wisconsin, United States - UWRJ-L119-311C-1 | ecosystem: Environmental > Terrestrial > Plant litter >...
TATGGGTTTCCAGGGGGTGTGGTTCAGGGAAGGGTTCAGGGAGGGTTCAGGGCCTTGCAGGGTAGAGGGTGGCTGGTGGGGAGTTGATTCCCAGGGTTCGATGGAAATCCAGGGTCTCTTGGGGTTCTGTTTCCAGCAGGGGGAGCGGAATTGGGTTCGCTTCAGGGTCTTGCATTGGACCAGGGTCGTGTCTTGGTTTGCGGTTGCGGTTGGGGAGGCGTTTCGCTTACCAGAACTGAATCATATACTCCGTATACTGACTTTACCCGTACATACATACCATAGTGTACAGTAAGTAAGTACATCACGGCCGGTCCTTTTGGAGGCAATCAGTCACCACCTGAGATATATACGGGACCTTTTTAAAATTGGAGAGGCCGGGTTACGATCAAAGAAGATGAATACTACAACACTTATTTAGTATTGGGATCGCGGCACATGCCGTATCAAAAAAAACATCCCAAGGTCGCTCTCACCAAAGACAGTCGCCAGTGTAGGAGATTGTGGCCTGACTTTCCCTGCCTGACTTTCCCTGCGATCTGCTCTCCCTCTGGATGCGCAGCAGGGCAGGTTTCCCGCAGCTGCCACGTGTGAACAGCCAAAGTCATTCCGAAAATGTCAATCATTTTGCACTTGCACTTGCACTTGCACTTGCACTCGCCCTTATGCTATGTAGGCCTACGGCAACAGATAGAGGGAATGCATAACAAAGGCTATCGGCGCTCTCTGCCTTAGCGCACACCAAACCCGCTGATTCGCGCATCATCCTGCGTGCCAGCCGCTCTTCTCTTCTCTCGTTCATTTCTTTCCTCGCCCGCCCCACCGATATATCTCTATATTGCTTTTGGGCTCCGCGGGCTCAACGCGAGCAGATGTCTCCTATGTGTCAGTCAGCTAGCACCTATGCAGCGGAATGGATACGTGAGGGTGGGATGCACCCAGCGGAGGTCCAGGACATCGATGACCGAGTGAAACAATGGAGAAGTTGAAGAAAAACTCTGAAAGTATTGGAATTGGCAGCGCGGAGAGTGGAAACCACAGGAGGGCTCCTTCTCCGTAGTTGGTCTTTTGCTGCGTTGCGTTGCAGTGCGTTGCGTTGCAGTTACATGGTGGTGTTTCTCTCGCTTGCGCCGGTACGGTACTACCTACATACAGTAACAGGACTGGACGGATGTCGCACGTACTGTATATTCCTCGCACGACATTACGGTAAATTCGTCATGCTGGGTTAGGTACCGCCCTAACCCTCGTTCCCACGCCCAGCCAATCGCAACCCGCGCGCTGGCTAGAAATGCGGGGCCCAACATACGACTTTGATATGACGTATTACCTGTATCTAAGCCATCAAAACCCACTCGCCTCCCCCCCATTGGAGCAGCGCGCAAAGAAAAGAACGGGGCCCGTGCTGGGTTCCCGACCCCACTTAAACCACGCCTCTGAAAACGCCGCCAAAAATACAGCTCAACAACCGCAATGCCAAGACCGGCGGGTATGCACGCTAAGATAACTCCAAGATGTGGAGATATCGCTGCGTGTGTGAGTGTGGTGAGGGTGAGAGCAAAGCACGCATTGTGATTATGATGGATATCATCTCGAGCAAAGTGCAATTTCCAGCACCTCACCAGCCGGCAGCAGGTGGCGGGCATGTCCTCATTTTCTCGAATCTGGGCTGCTTCTGCGGCGTGCTTGGGCCTAGGCTGTCGGCGTCTTGAGCCGCAACAGCAGCAGCAGCAGCGTTCTCGTGGTCTTGGGTAGGTCGTCGGCCGGTGGAAGAAAATATACACGATGCGGTTCGTATCACCGCCGGTCTTCACCTCGATCCCCCTGCCTGCCCGCAAATAAGCGACCCCTAGATCTCACCTCACAGCCCTTCGCTACGCCGGCGTATTGCATCTCTGCTCTCCCCAGCGCTGGGAATGCATGTATACAAGGCAGGTCGCGCGAGGTGGGCCGGCCAACTGAACCGAACCGACCCGGACTGAATTGCTTGGGAGACAAGATAGAGAGAGAGAGAGAGAGAGAGAGAGAGAGAGACAGAAAAACAGAGAGAGAAGACACAGAGCGAGGCACAGAGTAAGAGAGACAGACCGCGCCGCCGATGCTCATGAGAACCAGGACCATCCATCGTGAAGCCACGGAAGGTTTGAGCGACTGGATTAAGCTCACGGCTGTGCTAGGCCTAAGGATTGGGGCCCTCCCTCGCAAGGCGCTTACCGCGGATCCGGATCGGTTCTGGTCAAGTCTCGCAAGACATCGGAAAGATCTAAGAAACAGATGTAATGTATGTGCTTGTCCAGAAAGGCCTGGGCGGCGACGGGGAGTGCTCCACCGGGGTTGCAATGTTTATGGTCGTCCCTCCTCCTGCTCTCTCCTGCGTCTCCCCTACCCTTCCCTGGGCGGGGGCGAGATCAGCGCTCTGTGGATCTTTATGAGATAATCTCGATCCCCACCATGCGAAGCAGACGGCGCTAGTGGTAGCGTCCTGTAGCTCAGCTACGTTGTACTTTTGTGATTACGGTCGATGCTAGACTCCGGACGTACTTCATCGCCAAGTAACAGGTACCAGTCGACCCATTGTGGTAGAGCCAAAGGTCCTTCTTGCCACGCCACCGACGACTACCAAGTAGGTAAGTTTACGAAGACTACGAAGCACACTAAACCCGCGAACCCTTAGGGACGCTTTAGCACTTGCGATACTGGCCCATTCAGTCCCTTGAGTTTTTGGGAAATGAGGGGTTGTTCTAGCCTTTGCAGTGGGCACTGGCACTATGCTGCCCTTCTCCTAGTCCATTTACCTATCCGTGTCCTGGCCTGCTCGACCCGAACTACTAAACCGTTGTCTTTCCCCCCCCCGCAAAGCCTACTTGCGATTGTTCTCTCCTAGCTACTGCTGCTGCGGCACCTTCAACCTTATTACTGTCCAAAACCCTACCTGACAGCAACTCAAACCTCTTCTGCTTTCTTATTATACTTTCTATACTTGCTCCTCCTCCAACCTCCCAACCTTGTTGCCAGAGGACTATAGTTACCCTGCTACCCTCACCTTCCTTTCAATCCCATCCTCCGTCTACACTCCTACCCGCCCTTCCCGCCTGAACGTTTTCCCGGTTTCCCTCCTCCCTCTCTACCTTCCCTTCTGGGCATCGGAAGTTGAATACCCATCCTCTTGCTGCTCAGGATTCACCCACCAGTCTCTCCAACCATTCCTCATCATCGTCCTTAGGATACCCCTCGCCCTTGTTCTCCGCATCTCGATTGGACTCGGTACATACCAGACGAACAGCGCATCCCACACACCACGCTGTCTTGTTCTTCCCCTCAGAACCAGAACTAGAACTAAATCACTGATCTCTCTCACGCGGCTCATGGGAATATTGCAACTCTCCACCTGCAGACCACACTCAAAGATTCCAAGTTTTCGTCCCAACGCGGACTAAACCAACCAGGAAACATCCCCGGATCCTGCGCGCATTCCACACCGCAACCGAACGTAGTGCTCCCAATATCAAAATGGGTGCCCCTTCCCAACTGACGCCCACCTTTCAAGGGCATATCGCTTCTACACATGACGCACTGATTCTCTTTGAGGCTTGTCTCAGCGGTGCTATCAGCCATGTTGCTCGCCGTCCTCATGACCGGGAGCGCTCCGGCTTGATCCAGAGCGGAAACGTTTTCATCTATGAAGAACATTCTTCTGGTATCAAGCGCTGGACCGACGGTGTGCCCTGGAGCCCCAGTCGCATCCTTGGGAACTTCTTGGTGTATAGAGAGCTAGACCGCCCGTTCCCTCCGGGGGAGAAGAAGCGAGCCATGAAGCGAAACAAGACATCCACCCATAGCCTGAGCAAATCATTGGATGAATATGGAGCTGTCAGTACTGGTTACAACATGGTTACAGGTACCGGCTACGATCCAGCCAACCCAAACGCTTTGAACAAAGAAACAGAACGTTCTCTCATTGGCTCACTCATTGATTCTTATGGATTCAAGGACGGTGGTTTGGTCAAAAAGACGGTCAGCGTAACAATTGGAGGCATCTCCCATCACCTGGTCTCATATTATACCGTCGCAGATATCTTAAACAACAAGTTCACCACCCCCACCAAAGACCCACACTTTCAACATATCATCCCCCGACCCGATCTGATCTCAAAGCAGAACTTCAGAACGCCAATCAACGAAGTTGATGCTTTAGAACGGATGGAAGAACAGGCCATGTACAACCCATGCCCACAAACTCGGAGCTCATATGAGTTGACCAACCAAAGCGTGGCGCACCGCTCGATGTCTTTGCCGATGTTGCAGGTCGGATATGGAAACAATCCAGCTCTCTCCAACAACTATTGCATGACCACCAACCAAGGTACATATAATCCCGGGCTACAACCACCGCTTTCCAGCCCTGGTTACAACGGCCAGTTCTCTCCTTCAGCTCAGATGTATCCGATCAAAGCTGAAGCACGTCCTCAAATTCATGGCGACTATAGACAGCAGCAGCAGCAGCAAAGATATCACTCAGATGAGATGAACGTACATCGCGCGGCGATGCCTCCTCCAATCAATACCAATTGGTCTCGCCGAGGTTCCACTTACGACGAAGCAGGCATCTCACCCGTTTCTGTTGATTCGAAAATAACCCAAGACTCGGGCTATTCATCATATGGCAGCCTTCGAGATGGCGCCAACATGTCTCAAGACTACGCGATGAAGAGATCATTACCTACACCTCACATGTCTTCACCGTACGATAGGCCGCCCACTCACCAATACTCGAATATGGACCATACGGGTATCAAAGAAAATGGCTGGCATATTGGTCAGCAGGGGGGCGGCCACAACCATTATATTGCTCCACAGAATCAATGGGCGTCAACCGCCTACAATTCTTGAGGTGATAGAGATGACTTGAAATTGTCAACTAATCTCCGTTTTCTTGGACCATCGCCTACTATGGAGGAGTCTTATTGGAAGTCTAAAAGCCTTGGGTGGGAGGAATAGGCGTTTTGGGAGTTTATTATTTACTGTTCAGAGGTGATTACTGCGAACCCTTGTATTTAGGCTTATAATTGTGATTATATGGGATGGATAGGCAGAATCCCCTCGATATTGCTATGTTTCTGTACAGTTAACTTGCGTTTTCGTTTTTCGTCTGGAACGAACGATTAGGGAAGAAGGTTGGAGACGCCCGACACAGGGATAATTCGGGCGCCGTTAGATGTAGATGTCAAACGCATGTGTATATGCTTTTTACGATATATTCAATTAATTTGTGTGCTTGACTGCTTCAACGGTGTAAAATTGCACGCTACTCATTGTTGACTTGTTGACTTGTTGACCATGCGATAACACTGTAGAGTACATCAATGACTCTTTCGCAGGACTATAATCAATAGCTTAAAACTTCTTGTTGCTAGTCGACAAGCTCCCAACTCTATTTCTTTGACTTTGCGGGCCGAAATTATATGGAGCCCTCGGGAGCGTCGGAGCGTAGGTTTTAAAGTTCCCATTTGCATTTCCTAAGCTCGTTTTAAGCTTTGCCAAAAGCTTCGTTACAGGCTTCGCCAAATTACCTTTGACCGGAAATTATATGGTATCTCCACAAAATCAATAATTAGTAGGGCAATCTGCAGGTTGCACAGCAGCAATGCTATTTGACTTGTCATTCTTGCAGGAGATCGGAAAGGGGATACCCGACTGAGATTGCCGATCCCGGGCATATCCATCCTCTTAAGCGAAAAAAAGTGCTTGGTGTTCAACCTCACTGCCACTCACCACCACCTGATTACGTGCTTTTGATGGTAAACAGCCGACGCATTTCTATCCCTCATCAGCAGCGCACTAAGACGAAGGTACTACTACGGTGGCCCCCTTTTTTTTTGGGCATAGCTGGTTTCCAATTGTAGAGCCTGGCGTGAGATGTAATGGCGATGACTCGACAGTCTCTCTTGCGATCCGGCTCCTGCTGGCGGTGGACCAGGACCTCGCAACGAACGCCATTGTCGCTGTCTTGCGGCGCACGTCTCCAGGGCTTGCCCCAACGGCGCGCCCTCAGCACTAGAGATCTCAGGTGGGAGGGCAGCGGCGCGCTGCGTGCTTGGTCTAATTCGAAAAGCGGAGGTCAGCTGCTACCATCGTATGTTGTTGATCTGCACCTCGCGAGGCAGGCTGGCGATGGAAAAAAAAGTCTAATTGGTGTATAGACCCCGATCGAGCCTTGTCAGAAATAGAGGAGGTTGTTACTCGACGTCCCAGCCACCGGAGAAGGAGCCAACGTACGTCTTACCACCCCGAGATGTAGCTGGTCAAATGGAGCTTTTGGTCATCAAACCGATGAGTTTATAAAAAATGTCACGTGAGGATGTTATACTGTCCAAGAGCCAGGCTTGCTAGATAGAGACTTGGGAGAATAGCGCATCGCTGACTGTGACTTTCATTCAGTAGCTCGGCAACCCCAGCTAAGAAGAAGAAGCCGCTTCTCAAAGTACTCACGCAGCTCACGCCGCATGAAAACATCTACACCATCCCTAACATTCTCACATTCTCCCGCCTCATAGCTGCGCCGATCGTGGGCTATCTGGTACTTCATGACCAACACGCCTGGGCTGTTGGGCTCTTTGCATATGCTGGTATTACCGATCTCGTCGATGGCTACATTGCCCGACGGTGGAATCTCCAGACCGTGGTTGGGACTGTGATTGATCCCATGGCAGATAAGACCCTGATGACAATATTAACCGTTTGTCTTGCCATCAAGGGTGCTCTTCCCGGTATGTAAAATGCTTGCCCTAGACTGGACGCACCTAATCGCCTGTAGTTTGGCTTGCGGTCATCATCTTAGGCAGAGATGTAGCGTTGGCAATCACTGCTATTTACTATCGGTGGATATCGCTCCCTCCGCCAAAGACGTTCTCTCGCTACTGGGATTTCTCCCTTCCATCTGCTGAAGTCCATCCCACGACTATTAGCAAATATAACACCGCCCTGCAGCTGGGCTTGATCGGAGCAACCACTGCGATGCCCTTGTTGACGATTGATGTTACGACAGCTATGACCGCTATGCAGTAAGTAGAACCATTATCACCACAGTTTTAAATGGATCTTCTGAAGACTTGCTTTTCATCGTTATTGCTTGTAATTTTCGATCAAACATCGTTATCCCCCTTCAGCATTTTAATATGAAAGAAGAGATGCTAGACCCTCCAAGATCTGGCACTCCATGTTAATCTCTTACATTGTGCTTTAAACAGGAAACATGGCTCCACAATCTAACAATGACTAATATTTCCATAGATATCTTGTGGCAACAACGACAATATGGAGTGGCGCCAGCTATATATACACCAAGGACGCTGTGAAGATTCTGAGCCCAACCCCAAAGAGTAGGTCATTCCCCGCACTCTGATGTAGAAGACAGCCCAAGACTAACCCTAGTGCTTTGCAGAGGACCCAGAAACGAACAGCAAAGACCAAGACCAGAAGTAAAGACTGTATGTGGAACGCCAAACTGCTGAATGTAAGAAAACTGTAAAAAAAAAAAAAGAAACTACATATTTTGGGGGATATCGTTTGCGGCATTAGATTTGTAACTGTAAGCTGAGGATGGTGGCGATCCATTTATGTATATAAAGCCACTAGAGGAACGGAAAAGAAACATGAAATAATGTCACATGTCAAAGTTCATTGTCTATACACTTCAAAATGAAATTCTAATTATCTTTACACCTCTTTTGCAACTAGAATATTCGCTTCGAAAAGGCGTAAATCGTTCTATTTACAAAGGTTCTTTTGGAGCATTGATGTTACAATAATCTACAAAGTATAACTACAACATATACAGAGAGGCTAGACTCACCTGCGATTCAAGCTAGCCCTCCCCCATCCTGATGTAGGTGACAGGTTCAGACCCCTTTCGTTATCATTAAAGTGCCGGTTCTTTCACCCCAACTTCACGGTCCATTCAACCGCAGGGGTTTCCATTTCTTACAAGTCATGCTCGTTGGCGGCAGGCTGTTTTGGTTGGAAGTCTGGCGGCGCGCATTGGGAAAAAGGCGTGTGGTAGGTAGTTCTTCTTGCAGCTGCATGCCAACAAGGGTCCCTCCTCACACGCCCATGAATTCGCGTTTCCTGCCAGCGATTTCATCAAACGCCATGTCTTTTGCGGCGGTGCGTTTGCTCTTCCGCACAACGGCCAGCAGCCTCAAGCAGCCTGACGGGGTCATGCCCTCTATCCTCCGTGCCTGCCCGATGGACTCTGGCCTGGTCGAGTGTAGGATGCTCTTTTCGTGCATGGAAAGGCCAAATATCGAACCGTAGTCTAAATCCAGAGGCAGCTTTAGGTTCTCGTCCTTCAGGAACACCTTCATCGCGGCTGTCTGCTGCTGAACGTAGGGTGCATAGACGGCTTCTATCTCAACCCGCCTTCTGATACGATCGGCATAGTTCGAAATCTCCGGCACTTGACTAGACATCTGATCCAAGGTGATCCCGGCAAGCCGCAAGACGTCAAAGGCCGTTCTCTTGGTAGAATCATTCGCAACCTTGAACCCGTTGTTGATCCAAACAGGCGCGCTGGAAGAGTGTTCTGTGAGCGCCACCTTAAGCTCTTCCATTTGAGCTACCTCGTCTGAAAAATGCGACCACCTCTTATCACTGACGACTCCAGCTGCTCGACCTTTTGCCGTCAATCGAAGATCTGCGTTGTCAGCTCTAGCGCTCATTCGATATTCGCTTCGTGATGTGAACATCCTGTAAGGTTCCGAGACGCCTTTTGTAATAAGATCATCAATCATGATTCCGATATAGCCATCGGCTCGAGACAAAACCATTGGATCTAGTCCTTGTGAAGCCAGGCCTGAATTAATACCGGCTATGATGCCCTGCGCAGCAGCTTCCTCGTACCCAGTAGTACCATTAATTTGACCAGCTAGGTAAAGACCACGAATGGCTTTCGTCTCCAGAGTCGCTTTCAGACTTCTTGGGTCGACATAGTCATATTCGACACCATATCCCGGCTGTAGCATGGTAACATTTTCCAGACCTTTTATCGTCCTTAACAGTTGTTCCTGGGCATCGGCAGGAATAGTCATGGAAATTCCGTTTGGATAGATGACCTCACTATTGAAACCTTCTGGCTCTAGCCACACTATATGCTGATCTTTATCGGCAAATCTGATAACTTTTGACTCCAGTGATGGGCAATATCGAGGGCCCCGAACAGTTTCTCGAATATGAATAGACTTGTCTAGATTTGCTCTAACGACATCATGAGATGAGTTATTGGTCTGAGTCGCATAGCATAGCATCTGATCCTGAACTGATACAGTGTCGTTGAGATAGCTGAATGGTGTGGGCGGACTGTCGCCCGGATGGGGTTCAAGGACACTGAAGTCGATTGACTTCTTATCCAAGCGAGGAGGTGTTCCGGTCTTCAGTCTCCCTAGCTCGAACCCTGCTTCTCTCAAAGATTTACTCAAACCAAACGTTGCAGCTTCTCCCATGCGGCCTGAAGGATATGCCTCGAGGCCGATATGAATTTCGCCACCAAGAAACGTGCCGGTGGTGATTATAACATGGTTTGTAGGTATTATCTCTCCGGATTCTAGACGTACGCCGGTAATTCTACTTGATGGTACCTGACCTTCTTCTTGAGAAACAATGATATCCGCCACACTACCTGTCACAATAGAAAGGTTTGGGTATGTTTCTAATTCCTCGCGCATGTGTTTTTTGTACAAGTCTCGATCTATCTGTGCCCGAGGTCCCTATCCAAGATCAATAAAGAGTCTAGTAGACAGAATTGGGGAGATGTATGTACCCAAACAGCTGGGCCCTTCTTACGATTCAGTACTTTGAACTGAACGCCAGCCTTGTCTATGATTCTACCAGCAACACCATCTAACGCATCGATTTCTCTCAGCATTGTACCCTTCCCTATTCCCCCAAAGCTGGGATTACACGAGCACACTCCGATGTTGTCAATTTTAGGCGTCACGAGCGCCGTCCTGGCGCCAGATCTCGCAGCACCAGCGCATGCTTCTGCTCCGGCATGGCCTCCTCCAATAACCACTACATCATAAGGTCTTGTTCCAGCAGCTACATGGGCAAAGTTCCTCCTTTGCAGGCCGTACCGCAGGTTCGAGAATACCCGATGTGATGCCGACTGTATCAAGGGTCGACTGAAGACCATTAGCCTGGCCATGTTCGCATTTCGAAGCACGGAAATGATGTGTTATCCGAGAATGTCTTCTATAACTTTTTTTGGCGAGGCTGATCCGTATCTCAAGCTACACGTTGATAGGCCCGCCATCCTTAAATATGGAGCTGAATAGGGGGTGGCCCAAATCTACTTTATAAACATACACTCAGCCAGGCTAGCTGACACCAGAACTAACCAGACCAGCTACAGAACATATTCAGAAGCTGTAGAAATTATGTTCACTAGATAATTTGGTGATTTGCTTATAAGATCATTTTGTAAACGAGACCATGAACCAGTTATCTCATGTCTGTAGAATGGCGTACTATGCATAACATTCATACTTTAGGACTTCGGTCAGCACCATTCATCTAATATAAAACTATTCTCGGTTATAACTGATAATAAAAGTCATCGGTAGTAAGAACTTTATTTGGAAAGTGGAATTAAACTCATCCTTTCGGATTCGTAATAATTGGTGGGGTGTGCTTGTATATCTTAAGAATACAACTAAAACCACTCTTGAATCCTTTATTGGTGTTCCATATGACAAAAGAAAATATTGCAGAATGTGCTGTGTGATTTCCTTGATCAAACAAAGGAAATGAAGAAATGGAGACTAAAAATGCCCAAAGAAAAAGGATGCCTAGGACCATCCTGCTGCGACAAAGTAGCCTATTCCCCATTCCTATCCCAATCCCTATCCCCATCCCCATCCCCATAACCATTCCGTTCCCACAACCTCAGACAAGAATTAGTCATAGACTGACGTTAAGTCGTAGATATTATATCCCATAACATCCGCTTACTATATTTCATCGCCGTTCGTGACCCAACATGCCCTACCTTATGAAGATCCCGGAACGCCATTATTCATGCCATTCATTGACGGATATTTTCCGCCAACATAATTAGAGGCTGATGGTGTGGGTGTGATCCCGATCCTCTGTGCAAACAGTCAAAGTTAGTAATCGCAACCATATACGTCTAGGACTTAGCATGTTGTGATAAGTAGCTCATTTGACTCTCGGTATTTGAGATGTTCTGATTTGTGCGTGAAGCCATAAATTCCCCAACGATTGTGGAGTTCGCACCTCAGATTTGCTTACATCATTAGATCCCGTAACACTAGAGCTTCCAGAGTCTAATTTTAACATTCTTCGTAGAGTATCTTCCATCCCCTTGAGATCTGTATTTCTATTCAAATTTGAAGTGTCAGCAGAAGGTGGTGCTGATTGGGCCATAGATGGTCCCATGTAGTTTGTTGGGGCCGAAGATTGAGCAATCCCATTAGGGTGGTAACGTGTTGGTGAGGATGTATAGTCATTGTTTCGATCGGGTGTTTTAGTTGGCGTATTTGGTGAAATTACTTCTTGACGGAGGCCCGATGATTGTTTCATAGAGTTGTGCTGAGCTCTTGCTGCGGCTATAGAATTCTTCTGTCCACCCGGAGCAGTTGCATTTCGCTTGACACCAGTAGTTGTGGGTGTACCAGGAGAGGTAATACCATCTTTCGACGAATGTGATGGGGATCCATTAGGAGAGGGCCCGCTATGGCCTGAAAAAAGATAGGCTTTAAGAGCTTCAGATGTCATGGTTTGGCGGCCGTCGATTGAAGGTTGATCAAAGGAGGATTTGGGTCTAGCAGCATTTATACGCTCCGAGTAAGGAGTTGAGAATGATGGCCCGTACGGTGAGCCTGTGCTACCATCTCCATCTAATTCCATAGCAAACATTCCACTGGAGGAATTTCTCTTTGATGTTCGTGGACGAGTCTGGGGTGCAGGAGCAGGGGAAGTTTGGTTCGTTTGAGGAGACCCAGAAGGTGGTAGAAAAGGTCCAGTGGGCTTAGTGGCAGTCAAGGTAGCGCTTCGCGCTCTTGCCTTTTCTTCCCTGTCCGCTCTGAAGAAGAAATCAAGTGGTGATTCTTCACGTCGCACTTGGACTTGGGGAGGCACATTAGGAGGGGATTGAAATGGCTCCTTCATCAACTTCATTCCAGGAGAGTCAGGAACAGATTTGGAGTAGAAGCTAGGGATCGGAAGAGCTGAGGGAGCAGGTGAGGCATGGAAAGTTGGGCCAGCATAAGCTGCAGTGGAAGGAGTGAGAATTGGTTTTGCAGATGATTGTGGTAGACCCGCTGAATGTTGGCCACCTTGAGGAGGGGTGTTGCGTCCATTCCTGACCATAGCTGGAGATGTCATGACATTTTTTGGCCTTTTGCCTCGAGACTTTTGCTTTGAGCCAGTCTCGGGGGGATTCCCATTTGTTGCATTTTGTTGCCTGCGGGGTGTCCTCGGCGGGGTACCAGGTTGGTGAGGGGAGTTTAATTCGATATCCGAGCGATTCAGTGCATGGGAATGTACATTGCGAGGGTTGTTCTGTTGGTACGCTGGTTGCGATGAGTGCTGCTGTGAAGGAGCAGTTGTTGGTGGAGCAGTTACGCTTCGGCTTCCTTTTGGAGGCACTACGGTAGACATGTCTTCGTTGGCTTATAAATAAGCAGCCGTGGAAGAACCGTAGAGTTTACTAAACTATGCAAGTTAAAGTAGTAAGACCTAAAATCTGTCTCTCTTAATAAGGCGAGGGCGAGTGGGGAGGTATAGAGTGAACAAGAGAGCCTGGCGGAATGGTTGCGGAGGTTCGGGGATGAGGTCGTGGTCGCACAAAGTTGGTTCTTTTCAATGAGTTTATAGATGAGGAGAAGGAATGTTTGTTCATTGTTGTATTTTAGTCGAATCGTGGTTGTCGATGGTTATTATAGAGTGGCAGATGTTGGTAGACCACGGTTGAGCGCTTGATTCTAACTATGATGATTCACCGGGTAGTTCCGAAAACAGCAAGCGGCAAGACAAGGCTGAAGCGGCGGAACATCGAAATATACTGGGTTTATCACATCAGCTCCATTCTCGAACCCCTCTTCTAATTTCATACCTCACGCACCAACAAAATAAGTAGCAAGTATGGCAGACGTTGACATGACAGATGTACCGGTGAAAAAGGCTGTCGGTAAATCCAAGGATGACGGGAAGAAGCGCTTCGAAGTTAAGAAGGTTTGTGACTTGCTCTCCCCTCATACTTTGAACTCTGAGGGTAACAATCTATGACAGTGGAACGCAGTTGCTCTTTGGGCTTGGGATATTGTGGTTGACAACTGTGCTATCTGTCGAAATCACATCATGGATCTATGTATGTATTAGGCCCCAGAAGCCATTCTATCTCTAACAACAATTAGGCATTGAGTGTCAGGCAAACCAGGCTTCTGCTACCAGCGAGGAATGCACAGTTGCTTGGGGAATATGCAACGTCAGTTACGCTCTAGCCTATGTTGTACTGATAGCTAACATCCAGTTTCTAGCACGCATTTCACTTCCACTGCATCTCCCGTTGGTTGAAGACTCGTCAAGTATGCCCACTTGACAACAGAGACTGGGAGTTCCAGAAATACGGGCGCTAAAGACGACCTGGGACAGAATTACATCGTATATCCATGGGTTCGCACATAAGAAGATGACAAGATTATGAGGTTTGGAGAACTGCATTTGTATGCGGTACGTTACTGCACTCTGCAAAACGGGCGTATGGGAAATGCCTCCGAGGATGGCGTTGCTATGACTTTTTGCCAGCACTAGGCTTTTCCTAAACCTCATCAAAAACTGGAAGATGCCAGATTATCATCACATAAACTTCCTATAAGCCCTCTAACCAAGAAATAGAGCCATATTTTTTTTTCAATAAAGTAGCCCTTTACTATCTTTCGTTTTAATTCCACTTGATAGCCTGTTGGTTATCTATATGAAATTCCAGCCTCAAAACGCCGTTTGTCACTTGGACAATTGTACCACATTGTCATTTAACCCACGACTTGTCCATCCACTATGATGCCCTGAGATGGTACACTCTCCCCTTGTACTGGCAACCACTTCACAGGATGTGAATTGAAGAATGGCCAATTTGGTACAACGAGAAGAAACGTGAGGGCGGTGCCACCTAGTCCGATTAAGAGTGCTAGCTTGATGTCTTGAAGAAAGTAGCCATAGAGAAATGCAATAGCCTATTGCTCAATTAGAAGCTGAATGTATAAGACGCATTGCCAGGGGATCATACACCAACTATAGATAGTAGAACCGTAGTCAGAAACTCTGCTAAACGCTGTCCCTCAAAATCAATTTGTCCTTCGAAAATGTCGCGGGCTTGCTCTAAGAGTTGGTCTGCCATATTGGACGATGATTACTATTTCTTTGTAAGTACGTGTCAGAGAGCGAGGTCTGTACCTGAGCATACCTTTTTAGATTCACTTCATATATTAAAGTGCTGAAGATTCCAGAGTTTAAAGAGCTTGAGGTAAGAGTGTGGTGTGGTGTTATGGTGAATCTGGGGTTGGACAGTTCTCAAGTCTGGCCTTATTTCAGGCGGCTGTGGTGATCAGCCACACGGGGCTACTGTATGTAGCCAGCCACAAAGGTTGCTGCAAGGCTACACAACGATATATGGCAGAACCTTGTTACCGATATCAAAATGCCATGGAACAAAAGCAATATGATTGTGCCTTCAAATGACTTCTAAATCTTGAAGAAAGATGGAGGTCTATATAGAGCTGGAAGCAAATGCAGATTGCGTGATTATCAGTGCGTGCATACAAGCTATACTCAGTATTATCAATGTAGAGAACAGACAGTAATTCTATTTAAAATACGAGCTTTCATCAGCTTACCGTCAGGTTATCAAGTTTCTGGGTGGTAGACAGATAGAAACCTGAAATTTGAATTAATACTGCAAAATTACTGGTACACTTATCCAAGTGAAAATAATTAATGTTAGATGATCTTTAAGTTGTTATTTCTGGTTATTGAATTGACTGTATTAAAGACAGGAAAACTTCGTAATCAATTGTTTTCATTTGCCGTGGCATGTGATGGGGTTCATTGGGCGAGGGGCGTGTTCCGCGCTAAAAATTTGAACTTCAAAATACCTCATTGTTTGCACTCTCACCACACTCGGACGACACCCCTTTTCACCCCTAACAAAACAACTCATTCCACAATTCCAATCCGAACTTGACAACATAAGAAGAGGATCTGCAAATATAAAAGCGATTGCTTATTTTGTGGCACACCGAAGCCTCCTCGGCGACGCAACTCTAACAACCATCTTACTGTCCTCCTGACATCTTGGTACGTCGCTCTAGGGAATAGCCCCAATATCTATGAACCCCGAAGACTCTGTGATACAAGTCAACCTTCACCGGCATTTGAAGCTAACTATGATGCAATGCAGTTGACGGAGCTGCGACACTCAGACGAGTCTCAACTTGGACATATCACCACCCATTCTAAACTGCCTCACCGGCGTATCTGCAAAACCACCAAGTTGGCGGGCTCTACTTCTCACCAGTTTTCCTTCATCCGTCCGCTCCTCGGCCCAAAAAGCTGGGCTTACTGCGGAGGTGACAAGAAACCTCCATAATTGGACTTACGCCACCACAAATTATCACACTTCAAATTGAACAACTAGAGTAGAGGAGGGGGTTAATCACGACCTATAAAGCTGTTTAAGACCATCTATCAAATTGACGACCAACACGCGGTGGGCGCTCGTTGCGACCCGCTACATAATCGGAAGGTCTTGTCAGGCTGGCCCAATTGTGAGATTGCAGCTATACAAAGACTGATGCAACAAGACTGACCCCTTATAGCTTGTACCAAAAACTACATAGATCTCGCTTCTAGCCATCAAGATGTCTGACCACGAGGATACTTCGCTTGATACTGGGTATAGCACGCCTGTGCCAGAGTTGGATGACCACACATTCCAGTCTCCCACGGTACAAAAAGGCCGATCCCGAAGGGGCACCATAAACACAATCCATAGCGCCAAAGGCCATACAATGAGCCCAAACCTTGCTCAAGTTAATGATGAGCTTCTTCGCACCAAGATTCGGGACTTTGAGGAGGCTATCATAGATGAAGATGGAGGTATGTTCAGCTAAATTCAATTTGCTAGGAGCTTTTGATGCAACAGGTTTTTCTCGGTGCTAACAATTGTAGCTCAAGACGCCTTATCTCCCACTACCCATCGTCGGTTTGATGAACGGAGTAGACGAGGAACCGTAACCACCATTGATCGAACAATTTCCCCTCCAAGCTCTGTCAAGGCATTCGCAGAGGCACGACGGTGGGAGCGGGAAGGTAATGATTACAATGCTAAAGACTTCGCCGATACAAGAAGTCTTCCCAGCTTGAAGATGACTGCTTCCCATGTCAGTGGTCAGAGTCGTCGAACTAGACGCTATACCAATGAGAGCGGTAGAAATAGCACTGCATCCTCCAACAAGTCCGCTGAAGATGACGTCTGCTTCCCTGTACACAATCCATCTTTCAAGGATGGTCTTGACATTGATTTTGAGGCTTTGGAGGAATTCATTGCCGACGAGGAGTTGCGAGCACAGGCAACGCATACGTCTCAGCCACGAGTTTTTCATGATCTTCGCTGCCAAAAAACAAGCTCTGGCTTGGTCATGACATCTGATGGTGACTTTATCTCATCTGGCTCTATCGATGAGAAATGTGGCGTAGCCGATGAAGTTAGCCTTCCTGCTGGCAATAGAGAGGATAGCAATCGCTTCGACTACTTTTCTTCCCTTGCTGAATCCACGATTCATGGCAACGAATTAGGAGATCTCCTTATGCCCGGTGAAAACATTCGGTCTCTCTTCACCTTTCCGGTGGAGGAAGAAGAGGATGGGGTTTGGTGGCTTAACATGAATAATCCGACAGAAGATGAGATTCGCGTCATTTGTCGAGCATTTGCTATCCATCCCCTGACCCGAGAAGATATATCAACTCAGGAGGCGCGGGAAAAGATTGAGCTTTTCCCTAACTACTACTTCGCCTCTTTCCGGTCATTCACAGTCCAAGTTGTTGATGGCGGAAAGGAGTATATCCCTTTCAACATCTATGTTATTGTCTTCCGTGAGGGAACTTTAAGCTTCAGCTTCTCGCCCAACACCCATGGACAGCATGTTCGTCAGCGAATTACCAGTCTCAAGGATTTCGTCGCAGTAAGCAGTGATTGGATATGTTATGCCCTAATGTAAGTCACTCGTATGTTTTGATATAGTTCCAACTGACTTGTCTAGTGATGACATTGTTGATTCATTTGCTCCAGTTATCAATACTGTTGAGGCTGAGACAGATATGATAGATGACCAGGTCTTTGTTGCGCGAGCCGATGATATGAATCAATTCTTGCGGAAGATAGGCATGGCTCGCAAGAATGTAATGGGTTTGATGAAGCTTTTGGGTGGTAAGGCCGATGTCCTGAGAGGATTCACAAAACGATGCAACACCAACTATAAGGTCACTCCTCGTATGGATATCGGCCTTTACCTTGGTGATATACAGGACCACGTGGTCACAATGATGACTAGTCTTGGGCATTTCGAGAAGATGCTTTCCCGGTCCCACAGCAATTATCTGGCACAACTCTCGATTGACAGCATCACCCAAGGAAGCAACGCGAATAAGGTTCTCAGCAAGATCACCGTTTTAGCATCCATTCTCGTGCCACTGAACTTGGTCTGTGGTCTCTTTGGTATGAATGTGGCAGTTCCCTTCGTGAACAGTTCAAGCCTCGCACCATTCTTTTCAATTTTGGGAGGCCTTTTTGTCTTTGTCCTCGTCTGCATGGGTGTTGCACGAAAGCTTCGATACTTATAGACTCGACGTACCACCGGAACAAGTGATGGATTACTGATTTTATCCTGGATTAAGAGCACTATGTATACGACCACGGCTCTGCTTTTCTGTTAACTAGATGGTTTAGAATTCTGTAGAGCATGTACCGCGAGGACTTCCATCAATTTGGATAGGTTCTGTAAATATGTTAGATCGAGCCATTAACACTCCCTTGGCAAATTTGATAGACCTAGAAAGCGATTAATAAACTTGTACACAGAGTATTATATTTTTATTAGTGAATCTCGAGCCTGGAAGCTGATTACACATGTTGTTGTACTTGCACGTTGTGTTCTGATATTTGGTGACAAGTAGAGATCTTCCGGTCACGTGAAGCTCAAGGCTGGCATTTCCTCGTTTGGCGTTAAGAGCGATTAAATCTCCAAAACCAGTAAAAAAGTACCAGCATCTAACTACTATACTCAATCTCCCGTATACCACCACCAGATTACATTTACAGCCATGGATCCCCAAAGCGCACTCCAGCAGAACTCGGACGTCGACCTGTCGAAGCTCACAACGAAAGACAAGGCGGAGCTACAGCAATTCATCGTCAACGAAAGCCAGAAGGCTAGAATCCAACAATGTTCGTCTCTTCCCACTACCAGTACCTCTTCTCGGGGCTCCATTGTTTCCGCAGCCCCGAATCATCTCTTTTAATACAAAAAGAAGTTTTATCATGCGTAGGTCGAATTGAAGCTAATGAATGGTCACAGCGGTACATTCCCTCACGGACGTTTGCTGGAAGAAATGCATCACGGGCACAATCAGGAGCGGCAAGCTGGATAAGAGCGAGGAGACCTGCGCAACGAACTGTGTAGATAGGTTTTTGGATGCGAACTTCACGGTCATCAAGCATCTGGATTCGTTGAGGGGGCAGTAGGGCTTGATCGCGTGTAGAGTGGCGGACGTGTATATTATATGTTACAAAAAGCAGGGCACACTGGGTGCGGAATGGATGGAAAACTTGTACAGATATGACACCTGGGTAGATGGAACGCCGCTCCGGCTTATTATATAACATTGGTTATGGAACTTGTCTTACCAGAACGAGTTAAGAATTACAATATTACCAAAGTGACGGTCTGAATGCTTGAGATTTGCTGGTGATTCATTTAACGGGATGTGCTTGTATTCTATCATTCTAGGGGTCTTCAAAGGCGAAACATTCACGGGACAATTATAAAGTGTAATGGAAAGTTTTGTAATGGGTTCATAGCACTTTTGTGCATTTTTGATTGGTATTTATCTCATTTACGCCTTGGAATGCAAAGGGCAACCCGCAAACTCCAATTCCTGGAAGTTCACTGGGAAATCCATAACCACATCAAAACCCCCAGCTCCAGCATACAACCAGGTCTAAGTGTTTAGACAATGGCGAGCTTGGTAGCAGCGATGTCAAGAGCATCAACATCAGCGGTAAGGCGGGCAAAGGCCTTCTTTGATCCATCAGGTCTAAAATATCTGTCAGTAATACGATCATAGTAATTGAGCTCATAGAACATACCGGATGAGGGTGTTGATCTTGATGGTATCAATATCGTAAAGCTTCTTCAATGCCTCCTTGATTTGTCTCTTGTTGGCCTTGATATCAACGATGAATACGAGGGTGTTGTTCTCCTCAATCTTCTTCATGGCGCTCTCGGTGTTGAGAGGGTGGATGATGACCTTGTGCTCATCGAGGCGAGCCTCGTGCTTGACGGAGATTCTTGGGTACTTTGGCTCTCGGGAGAGTTGCAGAGTCTTAGGTCGGTGGAAGGTTGTCGAGAGACGGACCTTGCGGACCTTCTTGGAGTGAATCTAGAATTTTGTTAGCAAAGGCAAGTTTGTTGAGGTACTGGAAAGAACTTACACCCTTCAATGCTGACTTGGCAGCATCGTTGGCCTTCTTGTTACCCTTGGTGGGTTTGGCGGCAGAACCTGTTACTTACGCATCAGCAATCGCCCTTGAAGAACTCGCAATATCTGCTGCTGCTGTGCGTCCTCCCTACATTCTATCGCTTTCAAGCATTTTCGGATTTGTGACAAAAAAAGTTCGAACCCGAGGGTTTAAATAATTGCATCGAAAAGGAAATAAGTTCAAGAGAGAGTGTCAAGCGCATAGCGGTGTAAATTACCTTTCTTCTGTGGGGGAGCCATTTCGACGGTGGTATCCTGGAATGGTGAGTTTGGCGTAATTGTCGTGAAGTCGAATTGAGAAATTCTTGTGGGCGACGATAGAAGCGATTTCGCTAGTGCGGGATGTGGGTCCCTTGTTTGTATCACGTGACTATGAATCCAGCCTTGTTCAACTTTGCTTCAATTTTCTCCTGATGATATCTGTAACCATGGCTAAGAAAAAAACTGTTCGTCTGAAGTCTCTCTCTCAGGGCAGACCCAAAACAGTCCAGCCGCCTCATTCCATATCAAGCAAGGCAACTCGGACTTTAATTCGAAGTCACCATACGCTGGAAAAGCAGAAAGCAGAAGCCATTGCCAAAGGAGATGAGGTTAAAGCAGCTTCAATCGCACGTCAGATAGAGTCTCATGGAGGAATCAAGGGTTATCAGCGTGCCAGTCTCCTTGGTCAAGCGAATGATCGGGGAGGAGACAGCTCCAAAATATTACTAGAATGGCTAGAACCAATCTTACCAGCACTGAAAGAGCAGGCCAAGACAAAACCAGTTCGAATGCTTGAGGTTGGTGCTTTGAGTATCAGTAATGCTTGCTCTAAAATCCGAATTTTCGAGATGGAGAGGATCGATCTGAACAGCCAGGAAGCCGGAATCAAAGAGCAAGATTTCATGGAACGGCCATTACCAGATGGTGAAAAGGATCAGTTTGACATCATCAGCCTTTCGCTAGTTCTCAATTATGTCCCTGATGCAGTTGGGAAAGGCAATATGCTTCTACGGACGTTGAAGTTTCTGAAAATGCAACAAGAATCAGACGAGATCAAGAATTTCCTACCTAGTTTGTTTCTGGTTCTACCTGCACCATGTATCATGAATTCACGATATATGGATGAGCCCAAGCTGGAAACCATCATGAAGAGTATGGGTTATGTTCTTGTCAAGAAGAAACTATCAAACAAGCTCGCATATTATCTTTGGAGACTGGAGTCGGAAATCATCAAAAGGACAGCCACGTTCAAAAAAGTTGAGATCCGATCGGGGAAAGATCGAAACAACTTCTCGATTGTTTTGAAAGGGAGGGAACTGTAGTGTTCTAGGTCTTTAGAGTATATCCAAAAGACTTGGTATTGAGCTTGTGTTTTTTTGGCGTTTTACATTGGATTCTTGCAGACCTAATCAAGCGCTGAGAGGGCAAGACAAGGAATTAAAGCGGCGAAGGTAAGAGCACCGCCGTTACATACGACGTAATGATTCTGAGTTCAGACATTATTTGTGCTAGCAAAATGTCAAGACTCAAACTGTTCTACGAATGCGAAATACGAAATGTGCAATGCAGAGTTGATCAGGAGAGCATTTACTTGCACAAGCTGGTGGAAGGTAGCATGTACGGGACGATAACGTTATCGATTGAATACATGCTAGGGGCTCTTGACAAGAGAATTCATCAAGTTTAATATTTCTCCTCAAGATAATTCCTTGTACTATACTATACTTAATAGGTATCAACTGTTTTTGGTGGAATAGCATCTTATCTCCTGCAACTTGTAAAAATTTATGGAAATTTCGTACTAATCAACCCAGCGGGCCGTCTTGACGAGACTTTACAAGGTGACCAAAGTCTTCTCTGCTCGGCATGACCGTTTGCCCTGTCCAACTTTGTAGTGGTGTTGGTGATTAAAAATTCTTCAGGTTACGGGACATCCTTGAACTTTTCCACACATTTAAAAAAGGGAAGATCCGAGCTGTCAACCCCACCGCAGATCCTGCTTTTTCCTTTGTGTCTCGTGCTTGTGCTCGTGCTTGTGCTTTTCCTGTATCTCGCTTGACGCCGGGGATGCCCAGGATGTCAGCATGTTAGCACATCATTCTTTTCTCCTTTCTCATCGCCAAATTTTTCTCCTCTCCCGTCCCGTCGACCTGGATGGACTACGGCGAGTCTAGTTACTTATGGGGCTTCTTTCTACAGGGGGAAATTTCATGATGTGAAAGTATGTATCTTTGGTTGGCACTAGCATTAAGCTGTCGGGAGTGTAGATAGGTAGGTAGGTGATTAAGGAAAGTAATGGAGGGTGTGTGTCTGGTGGTGTAAAAAGTGCTCCGTCACTTGCAGGCAAACATCAAGCACTGCAACGTTCAGCCAGACAGACAGACAGACAGACAGACAGACAGACAGACTTCTTACAGCAGCATTTATCACGTACTCCCTAATATCAAAATTTCATTGTTGCCACTGATCTCCTGTCGTCTCTCCCCCATCCACCACCCGCTCGGCTTAATACCGCTCTGTCCATGTCCGTTCCTTTTATCTCTTTCCAATTGTCCAGTCAGCTCGTCCCGTCAGGATATGCGATAAGGCCTGGGCCCCGCTCATGCTCTCAATAGTCGCTGCACTTGAACAAATACTTGGACATTTTCCACCCTCGCACATCTCTGCTGCTTCGCAGAGCAGAGAGTCCTCGTTCAACATCTACAGGGTGCGGTTTGATCTCTGCTAATCCATCGCATCTAGACAGCCAGCCACCCACCCGGCCATTACTTCTGAGCTCGACTTATCACAATGCCGAGAAACCCCACCAATTGGGACGAATACCAGTACGGTACCGCCAGAAGCGCCTCCATCAGCTCAGACGGTGGCAGAAGCGTCCATTTCGACCAAGATGATCAAGATAGTGATGTGGCAGGGTCTCCCAGTGCATCACTTTTGGCAGGCCGAAGTGAAGATAGACGTGAAAGCAATGATACCAATTTGCGAAGACGAAGGTTTGTATTTCCTATTTCGTGAATACTCAGCAATTAATTAAATGTACAGGTCTTCGATGACTATGCGTTTGAATGCATTGGCCCAGGTTGGAGGAGTGAACAGCATTGAGAACTTTGCCAGAAGTTGGACCCGAGCGGCAGCGTTCCTAGAAGTCACTCCTCGCCAACCCTCCCTCATGCTCTCTGCGGACCAGGACACACCTCAAACGGATGATGACCCTATCCATTATGGGCGGACAGATGCAGAAGGGGGTAGGGTGCCCAGGGCATCTTTACTTAGAGCACATCTTGAGGCTTCAAGTCCGGAAGATGCCATAGTTGATGATTCTTTTCTTTCAGAAAGTGATCCAAATACTCCACGGCCTCTCAACCACCGCGAATCAGAAGGCAAGCGTCTTGGACATGATATGACCAGCGTGCAGGGCAGCGTCAGGGGAAGCATTCGAGGAAGCAACTCCATTTACACTATTCCTCCCCATCTAGCAACTCCACAGATTGGCAGTTATGGAACTTCGTATGGCACCTTAACTTCTACCTTCAATGAGTCTTCCATGGCCCAAGCTGGGAAGCTATGGAGACAACAGCAGGACCAATCCCTGAACGAAAGAGAGCCTCTGCTTGTCAAGGAGGTTGAGCAAGATGGAAAGATTGTTCTTGCTATCGCCGGGCAATCTACATTGCCTCAGACAATCCTAAACTCCACCAACGTATTGATCGGAGTAGGCTTGTTAAGTCTGCCAATGGGCATCAAGTATGCCGGTTGGTTATGCGGAATGATTTTTCTTTTGCTTTCCGCCATTGTGACTGCATATACCGCTAGGTTACTCTCCAAAGTAAGTCAATCTCTAGTCACAAACTCCATGTTGGGATTTTTTGCCCCTACCGACGTTTACACTGCCTCGAAACGAAACAATTGCTTGATTATTCCTATCCTAACTTCCCATCTTAGTGTCTCGATGTTGATGCAAGTCTTATCTCATTCGCTGATGTTGCATTCATATCGTACGGCAACAAGGCACGAATTGCAACTAGTGTCCTATTTACTTTGGAATTACTGGCGGCCTGTGTCGCTCTGGTAGTTCTTTTTGCGGATACCCTCGATCTACTTATTCCTGGAATTGGTATTAATGAGTGGAAAGTCTTATGTGGTCTTATTCTGATACCCCTAAATTTCGCACCATTGCGACTACTGAGCTACAGCAGTTTCTTTGGGATCTTTTCGTGCTTTTGCAGTAAGTACATCACGTTTCCTACATAATGCTTGATGTTTCTTGTCTAGTATAGACTCTGTTTCACTACTCAAGACCATCTATTTCGTTACTCGAAGGCGCCTTGAAACTGAGCATAGACTAATTTGTTCTAGTTGTACTCATCATCTTTGTTGATGGCTTCATCAAGCCTGATGCTCCTGGCTCTCTGCGAACGCCAGCAGAGACATACCTCTTACCTGCCAACTGGCTCACATTGCCTCTCTCGTTTGGATTGCTCATGTCACCCTGGGGTGGTCATTCTGTTTTCCCAAACATCTACAGAGATATGCGACACCCACATAAATTCCCTAGGGCGATAAAGTCTACCTTTATATTCACAGTACGTGTTAACTACCTTCCTCAAACTACCATTTCTAACCCTCATTAGTATCTCATGGACTGTTTGACTGCAGGAGCGGGATACTTTATGTTCGGTGATTTAGTAATGACAGAAATTACTGCCAACCTTATCCGTACCAAAGGCTACCCCCAGTCACTCAGTGTTATCATGAGCATCTGCATTGCCATTATTCCCCTCACCAAAGTACCGCTCAATGCTCGTCCTATCGTGAGCATGCTGGAGTCCTTTGCTGGCGTCGACCCAATTTCAATTTCAAACGCCCCAGGGCTGACGGGCCTACCCAATTACCTACGTGGATTTATGCGTATCGGCTGCCGTGCTCTCGTTGTCGTTATCTTTGTAATCATCGCTATCATCTTCCCGGCCTTCGATTCCATCATGGCATTCATGGGCAGCACACTCTGCTTCACCATCTGCGTTATTTTACCTATCCTCTTTTACCTCAAGATCTTTGGAAAGGAGGTCAGCACCCGCGAGCGTATATTGGATTACTTCCTCGTTATCGTGTGCTCATTTCTGGCTGCGATAGGAACAGTTTTTGCGTTTTTGCCAAAAAGTTTGATCGGTGCAGAATGAGCAGGAGGTGTGGTTTGTAGATACCTGGGGGAAGGGCGGCAAGGATATCTGTTGCATTTCTAGCGCTTTGGGCATTGGCATACTTGAATTATGTTTTGGGCATAGCGGGTGTTTGAATATGAGACGTCGGATAGGTTGTAATTAATGGTAGTGTAGTGTTCCAAAAAGTACATAGTGTTATCTTCCAGCGGAAGTGAACATATGCAATAGTCAAGAAAGCAGTTTGACTATATCTTTTATTTTTTTATTTTTCCAATTAGCCGTATTGTGACAGACTTTTTTATGAGCATACCGTTCGCAATCTACTCTCAAGTACAACGTAACAGGTTCAGCTGGCACGAACTCGAACACATGCCTCACTTATATCAGTTCTCCTAGGCCTGCCTCAGCACGTCCCACGATCCAACACAGCTCTACTACCAGGGATGGGCATCATCGTTCACAATATAAGCAACCCGCCTCGTAAACCAAGCCTGCCCTGCTTTTCTTGGGCGCTGCCGGCCGTAGCTAGCCATTTGACACCCAGCAGTTGCGGATATCCTGCGACACGGCGTCACACATATTTTACCCAAAGCGAAGGCGTCGGACAGGAAAGGTTAGATGGCGAGGAGGGCTTGAAGTGAGCAAAGAAGAGAAAGATATAAAACTCTCTTAAATGAATCCTGCTAAGGGGAAGGGGGGTCAGATTATGTGTGTTATTCTTGGGAGGCTTATAGATGATGTCGCTGTAGGGTTATGTTTCATGGGCAGATATTGGTTATACACACATGCAGACACATACAATGTATATATATATATATATATATATATGTTGTCAGTCGTATAGATTAGCTGGGTGTTCTAGAAGTGATTTGTACGTTCTGTTTTTGGGGGGGAGGGGCTGGTTTAGTTTCCACTGTGCTCTTCTTTCTTCATATTCACGAAATAGGGATACGTGCTAGCTATGTGGCTGGTTGGCATGGAAGGATATTATTAGCCATACTTGGGAGATGCCGAGGGGACGGAGTTGGAAAGAAGTAGGAGGTATACGTAGAAACTCGGGTTAAAGGGTTTAGATATCTACACATAGCTGAAAGGATAAGAGAGGGCTGGGAAAGAAAGCAACAAGAGGCGAGTGGGTTCTGTTTGGGGATGTCATGTCTTTCTAAGATTTCTAGATGTCTAAGATGTCTAAGATGTCTAAAATTCTCTAAGCAGCAAGCAGTAACTAAGATTTGTTGAGTTGTCATATGTACAGTACATTTTTTGGTTTTCTACAGATTTCTAGGTCTGAAACTGGATGGCGGCAGGACTAGAGAGAAGAGATTGATGGTTCTTCTTCTTGGCTAGGGGAGAGGAGGAGGAGGGTGAAACTGATCTCAGGGGAAGCACGATGACTAGGTGGGAAAGATGTGACTCTCATTGTGATAGATGTCCTTCTGATCAGGATGTTCACACAAGAGCGGAGATGGAACAGGTTACGATTGGAGCTACTGTAGTTTCTTTATGCCAAGACTATTCATTAAATCGAGATCTACTATACATTCAGAGGGTCTGATCAGACGTCATCAGTTTCCAGAAAGGGTATGCCTCTACTCAAGGTCAACCTCACCGAAGCTCTCCACTAATACTTGCCCTTCCCTCTCGCTTTCCGTCAACGGGGCATTGCCCTTCCTGACGACGACGAATGACTTCATACCCGCCTCCTTGGCCGCGACGACTTCCTTGACGTTATCGCTTAGGAACAGCCAGCGGTCGATCGACACCTCGGGCAACGTAGCTGCAATTGTCGCATAGCTCTGCTTCGCCGTCTTGGGGCCAGCGTTTACGGTATCGAAGTAGTTGCTGATCAACGGTCGCAGATCGGCGGGCGTGCCATTGGTATATTGGAATAGCAGTTTCTGGGCGGGAACAGAGCCGGACGAGTATATTACTACGTATGATGTTAATTGCTGCTGGTTTCGGATGGGTAAAAGAGGTGAGGGTGCACGTGAGCTGGTACGTCCTCCTCAGGGGGAGCTTACTGATCGTCTTGCCGGCACTATGCCACTCTTTAAGCTTAGGTTCTACGTCCGGGAAGAGTGGGCAAACAAGAGCACCTTCCTCGTAGCCTCGAGTCCAGAGGTATCCTTGAAGAGCTTTGAGATAAGGGATCTTGAGATCCCGAGCCATTAAATCCTGGACATGAGTGCTGAAGGCTTCAGGAGAAGCCCGGTGCTCTGCCGGAAAAGCATCACGGTATTGCTGGAAGGAGGGAGCGTCCCATTGCGTTGCTAACGTCGCAGGGAGGGCTGAGAGAGCAAAGGGAAACTGAGAGACGATTTATTAGCCAGGTGTTTTGCTCACAATTCTGCAATATGAAATCTATACCCCCACTCAGCGAGTCAGACGCAGATGATCTCCTGCATCGTCCTTTCAATCCGCAACAGGATCTGAAAACAGCCTTACACTTCAGTCCTCTGGAAGCTGAACGCGAGGCTCCTGCGGGGTTTGCATATACAGGTTTCATAAACAGACATATTTCACGACACACCTGAATTGACACATCCAATGCAAATCCCCGGTAATGCCGTGTCTCATTCACTAGCAGCACAGCCAAACGGAAGTAGTCGGGAAAAGGATGGTTCCTCGCAAATGGCTTGACAAGCAGGCACGCTTGAGGAGGTTGGGATAGGCTCGCTGTCGTGCCACTCGGACACTGCGTTGTCATATCCTCGTGCCAGTAGATATCTTTAGCGGAGCCATTTGTAGGAAAAGCGACGATGCACAATCCCCAGCGACCTCCGCTGGCGATTTGCCCAATTGAAAGATGCTACCAAGTCATGAGATATGTCGATCTCGGGCTTGGTGGCTATCGCGCTTGCTTCAACCACTAGGTGAAGGTATAGCATTGTAGAATAACGATCCAAAGATACCTTCAACTTCTAATCGGTAGCGGGGCAGCACTGGGTAGATCTTTCCGGCACTTGTCTTCCATAGATTATCCGAGCATAAGAATGAGAGACGAAAATGGAATGGAAGATAAACATTCCTTCCAGGAACAGGATTGATTATAACAATGTAGATAACCTTGATCTGAATCTGAACTTACTAATACGTCTTTGACAAAGGAGATTGGGCAGACGGTTCCCTCTGCAACAAAAGTCGTCAGTTCGGTGAATAACACGTGACTTTTGATGTCCTTTGCCTCGAGAAGAGAAGCTGATGAGAATCAGAAGACCCGAGCAACATACCGATATCGAGGAGGATAACTTGGTGATCCATGCCAGGCAGCTTCTATCTCGTCACCGAGAGGCTGGTTGTCCCTAACAGAAAGGGCCCCCTAGGTCGAAGATAGCGGTGTGGATGAAAAGTTTTCCCTCTTTGCAAAAATCCCAATGCTCCCAGCGTCCAGTCGCAATCACCTGCTTCTGGTATAGTGCAGCGGAACTGTCAAAGGGGTGTGCGACAGGCTGCAGAATCGTGCAGGAAGGCTGGTAAAATACTGGTGTTCTTGGGGACATGCACATCTGGATTGAGCTTGCAGACCCTCGCTTATAAATTCCCCTATTGGTCCAAAGGAGTGTTTACAACCACCTCGATTGGTTGAGTGGGTGGCAACTTTCTCCTTCGCGTCCGCATTTCAATGTACTTTTTAAATTATCATGGCGGTGAAGATGAAGAATTCAAGTTTTTCTATTTCTTACCTTATCGCTTGACCCGAGTAATAAGATGCTCTGCACATGCATGGAAAGACGGCAAGCGGGAGTCCCACCAGTATGCAGTAGGAGGAGGTGAAGTTTAAGATTATGGCGGGCTTGTGCTTGAAAAAAGCACATCAGCCTTCACGGTTTGACACGTTGTTTAACAAGCATCGGCGTATTTTTGAGGTGGAGAACGGACACTGCAAGTACTATCTGTTGGGTGCAGGAAACACATCGTAACACAACCCGTTCAAGCAGGGTTGGTCTTGTACATACCTGCTTGACCGCATGAGGAAGAAGCTAAATATTGATTCAGGCTCGCATTTTCCGAGACAGTTCTAACTAGACTTCCTACTAGATATCTTATTAGACACCCTGATAGACACGTTGTCACGCTGTTCTGGCTCCCTTGAAGAATTTTCGTCTTCACCGCCATCTGGAAAGGACGGTCTTCACTCGATTCTTGGAATTTATGATATCAAGTGGGTTATACTGGTAAGAGAAGAGAATGCTGCGTAGATCAAAGTAAACAGGAGTGGCTGGCTTGTATTCCAAGTTGTAGGGTGGACTTGCATTCCCTCCCAAGACTTGGCAGGTTTGAGACCAGCGGTGGAGACAGGAGGAGAAGCTTTTGAAGTGTTTTGGAATTGCCAAAATGGTACGTACGCTGCATCTTCCAACATGCGGACATGGGACATGGACATGGTGTCGAAGCATGACTTGGATGATCTGCTTCTGCGCTCTCTCAAAGCGCCACGACTTGCACACGTCGATAGGCGGGTGCTTGTGCAGTGTGTTCCACATGGTCGTACGGGCGTCTCCATTATTCATAATCCGTCCAATGATCGGAAGAGGTGTTTTACAATGGATTGGAGGTTGCAAGTAGCATAGACGACAGAGCGATACTATCATGCAGTACTGTTTACGACATGACCTGTTAAACCGATATGAGTTGGACAGGCGGTCAAAGTTAATACATTGCCTAAACGAGTGCAGAAGCTTTTGGATAAGACCCTGTATATGAAAGATCTTCCGGGCAGCATGATAAGGTTGTAAGAGGCTAGTCGAAGCGACTGCGAATGCTGGAGATCATGAATCGAGGCCACAATTGGATCCGTGAGCCAGACGGGTTTTCCGACCAACGTGAAGCATAACGCGCGCGCCCGGTTAATACGTAGCTGAACAGAATTAAAAACTGTTGATTTAGCCTACCAAGCGAGTGTGTTACCGAGTCAGACGTTGACAAGACCTTGGATTCTGATAGCTTCCACGAGATAGATGAGATGGTGTACGGCGATGCACGATGATAGGCTTCGTGTGCATGTTTGGCTTATTGGTGTGCTTGCCTCAGGCTGATGAGTATGGTGTGGTTGAAACATTGGTTTACAGTAAATTTGACGTCTACATATGCACGATTCATACATGGCATCCTGGTACGGAATGATGAATAATGGTGGGCGTGGGAGCTGAAGGATGGGCATCTCGATGAGATGATGGTACAGGTGGTCGACGGCATGGCATGAATGATAAGTACAAACTCTGTTTTGCTGTCGGGAAGATAAGATCGGTCTCCGAGGTACAGCACAGTATTGTACTGTACTGTACGAAGAGATACCGACTGACGGCATTACAAGAGTTTCACCCGTATATATTCAGCACGAGCTCCCGCCGCGGCCGAAACCAAGAGTATGGGGAGGGAGTGGAGGCTCTAGACTCGACGGCTGGATTGCCTGATAACCGTGAGAAGATAAGTACAGTCCGGATCAAGGGGATTCATACTGTAGATAGAGGACAGGATAGTAGTGTACTTGCTACTCGAGTCGTTTCAATTCCCTCTTACCTATCCCGGAATGGGTTGGTGATCTCAAGTGATTTCGAGCAATGAAGGTCTCCCGATAGAGAGCATAGGGAGTTTTTGGGAAGGGTTAATTACTACACTCCACAGCCGACATCCGACCTCCTGGAGTGTGACGATATCTGAGGTGATTTCCAAATGACGAGGGCCTGGATGAGGTGATTCTCCTCTCTTTGATGGTGAGACTTTTGCATTGGGAACAGCCGGCGCCACTTCCCTTTCCTCGGATCCCTGGCTTTATGGCAAACAGGTGATCAATGAGGAGAGGAAAGGAGCGGAGAAGAAAGGAGATTTGTCTGATCTCGCTTTGTTCTATCCTTGGTCGGATCCAGCGTCTTGGGATTGTACACAGGATCCGGGAGTGCCAGAGGTCACACGACCCAGATCACATCACCTCACCTCACAGCCTTCGTCCCGGCGTTTCTTTGCGAGGGCAGCATCTTTGGGTCGGGTTCGTTCTGAGTAATGTGCAAACGTGCAATGTATCGTGACTGGCTGGCACACCACCGCGTAAATGTGCTCGCACCCGCCCGCACCAGACAAGAGTCATGGCGACGGGGAAAGAGAAGTCACGATGTGTTCGGGTTCGGATTCTCTGAGATTCGATGTCGGAATCAACCTGCGAAATCCGTCATGGGGGGGGAAAGGCTTGGGAGAGGGGAAAGGCGTTGGCCAGTCCCCAAGCTCATTTGACTACGGTATGGTATACGTATGGTTATGGAATTCACTTCATGACACGGTTGCAGAATTACGGCAACAGGTAGTAGTAGTGCTCCATCAAACTATCCGCGGTCACAAGTCACGATGCTGATGGAGCAATTCTAGAGGATTCGACGAGCCAGGATTGAGGAATGAGGAATGCAGGCTGAGGCGGCCTTCGCCTCGATGATGGCGAAGGGATGAGATTGCGATGTCGCGGGTATTGTAATCCGTTGCGCATCCACGTTTAGAACAAACCTTAAAGCCCCCAGCGACCGTCTGTCGTGTTGCACCGCTCGTCATTGGGTGGTGGTGCACTGGTTGCTGGGGGGAAGGTTGATTGAAGGTTGATTGAAGGTTGAGTGGAAGAGAGGGTCAAAGTAAATAAAAGTGTAAATGGGGGAAAAGTGTAAAAAGGAGGAGAAAGCATAAAAGCGTAAGTGCAATGTACTGTAGGTGCCATGTAATAAGTGTCACTGTACGTGTAATTGTGATTGTGATGGTCCGGATGGGGAGGAGGAGAGTGTCATGGTGTACAGTACCTGCGCATCGCGAGATTGGCGCCAGATTTCACATCCGAGAGCAGAGGTAGTAGGAAGGAACCATTGCAATACGATATGCAAAACCACTACTACCGTACAGCATTCCTACGGGATTACTTATTATTACTTCCTACTTACTGTCTGTGTAGTCTAGCAAACTTACGGTCAAGAAGCGGGTTGCGTAGCGGTCAAGCGACCCAGAGCGTGTGTGTTTGGGCGTGGACCCCGAGCTGGATTAGACCGTAATTTGCCGCTGCACGCTTCAGGGTGAATGACGAGTTTAGTGCTGTGTAGTATTAGTATTAGTATTAGTATTGGAATACTACGAGACGATCGGATACAAGACTCTACTATTACTATCCTGTCAGGCTCAGCGGTTTCTTTAGGGCATCTTCCCTCCATTCCACTGTCTTCTACGGGGTCCGCTTCAGGCAAGGCTTCAGGGAAAGAAGGCAAAGCAACGCACCACCCCGGGCGGTGCATTGCATAAGATTAACTAACTTATTAACCTGGGAATGGAATCGAGGGAGACTTGGCTTGGGGGGAGTTTAGTTGGTATGTATTTCCCCTATGCACCACCATATGCATCGTATGCATCGTATGCATCGTCCAGTCCGTTACCGTATGCACCCCATCCCCATCCCCATCCCCATTCCATCCCATCTCATCCCGTCAAATCCATCATCCAATTTTACCACTTCTCACCAATTAACACTTACCACTTACCACTTACCACTTGGGGTCTCATAACTGCCATGCCGCGTACAGTAAGTAGTATTAGTAGTAACTGTAGTAGTAGTACTACTACTACTACTACTACTACTACTACTAATAATACAGTACCGAATCCTTCCCCATCGAAGCATCACCACCAATCGTAGTCCCCCTTAAAGCAGCCAGCTCGGTTGCTCGGTAGTCACCGCCGACCTCCCCCCGCTCGCCGCTCGCTGAGTGGCTGCCGTTGACGCCTTTGCCTGCGTGCACGTTGAGACATGTCGCTGCCCTGAGGGTCACCTGTAGCCTCTGTATCTGGCTTCCCCTAATCTGCCATGCTCCCCAGAGCGGTCAAGCCAGCCTGCGACGCCTGAGGCTAAATGCCGCCAAGCCCGTGCATGACAGGCTGCCCTGGCGAACAGCGAACGTAGTGCTCCACTCGTCGAGCTCCACTCGCAGCTCCACTCGATCCACCGGATTCCATGCTCCACTAAAAGCCAGGAATTGGAGCTGTCGGGTTGGCTGCTCGTAGTAGCATTGATGGTGTCAATAGCCGACCGTTCTTGCTTGTTGTCGTCTCCTCTGGCTCTGTTCTGTTACTCACCTCCCATCTCCACCTTACTTGCCTACACCTCCACCTACCACCTCGCTCGCCCATCTCTCAACCTCAACCTCCTCCTCCTACTACTACTACTACTACTATACCTACCCTCCCCATACCTTCTCTTCTTCTCTTCTACCACCTTACCTTCCCTCTTGGTCCCTCCGCCTCAGACAGCTACGAAGTGATTCAAGATTGGCCACATCCACATCATTCCAAGCTATCCTTCCCTCCGCTTCTTCACTTTGCTCATCAACTTCCACCACTTCTTGACACTTTCCGCCTGCTCCGGTTCACTTACATCTAATCCACCCTCATCCCCGAGCTCGGCCATCAACTCTGAGTCACCTTTGTGCCATTGTTGCTGCTGCTGCTACTCCTCTGCTCTCGTTGCTCTGCAACAACAACCACCACATTCCACGACCTCGATCATCGCCCGCCGGTTGAAACCATCCATCGTCATCAACCACGTTGGCCCGAATCCCTCACCTCGCACATCATCTTCGATCGAAAAGGAAACAAGCAATCGTCACGTTTACCTCCCGAGGATAAGGCAGCGGAGAGCAAGCTCTTCTCTACCTCTTCCACCCGTCGCTCGTCACCAACACATGCTTTCCATATCGTTCCTCAGGACCGCCGCTCGATAGTCTTCCCTCAACCACCCGCTTCCCTGATTGCCACGATTGAAGTCGAGCTCACGCTCGCCGACCATCATATAACCATCAATCGGTAAGAGCTGCTGATCGCTTTTCGGCCTCGTCAACGTTTCCATCCCAGTTACCTCTTTTCACGATAATTGCCAACCATCAACTCCCGCCAGCTGCACATCGATTACCCTCGGTTCGATTCGAGTTCACTCCTCGATCCCATCAATCATCACTCTCGATTGCGTGCTGTCCGCTCTGAGGTTTCCAACAAATCCTCGACCATTCGCTTTACACACTACTCAATTTCCATGTTAGCATAACGACTTCGCTTTTTTCCTTTCCCGGACCTTCGTCCCTTGTTAATCGTTACGACCAACCAACCCAATTTCTTTTGTTATACAATACCCATCAATGAGCCTCTGAACCTACGATCACCTGGAGTTTTTTCTCGGACACACCTTCCGTCCACCATTTCACATAAATCTATATAGCGTTATCACCTAGTTTTTCCGCCGTCTGCTTCCCTCGCTTCAGTCTCGAGGACAGCATACACATCTACTCCTTCCATCACCTTTGAGCGTTGCTCACTGTGCCAATACACTTGTTTAGAAAAGAGAAAAGCGTTCTTACGTTGTATTGCTCAATTCCAACCACAATCCCAAAAACACTTTTATTTGTACGACTACCAACATTACCGGCTGTTCAATTTTTTTTTAATTTACCCTCAATCACAACTCACCATCTAAACTACACCGCCGCATCTATCCCTCACCATGGAATGCCTACGAGACTCGTTTTACGACGGAGTGGTCCTTGATGGACGCTTCGAGACGGTGTCTCCGCTCAATCATGGCTCGTTCGGCATGGTCTTCATGGCGAAGGATCTCACCACCAACGAGTTCGTTGCCATCAAGTGCTTGACCAAGAAATCAGCTTCGGGCGACTTCGATTCCTCCTTTGCCGTTGACGAAAGATCCGAGGAGCTGGCGTGCCATGCTAAGCTCGGTTCGCACCCCAACATTGTCAATCTCATCCACTCTTTCGAGACCGAGGCTCACATCTACATCGTGCTCGAGTTCTGCTCCCGGGGTGACTTGTACGAAGCCATCCGGACCGGAACCGGCCCCCTGGAGACCGAGCACGTCCGCCAATTCATGCTTCAACTCGTTGATGCCGTTGCATACATCCACTCCAAGGGCATGTACCACCGTGACATCAAGCCCGAGAACATCTTTTTGACCCAATCTGGGGAGATGAAGCTGGGTGACTTCGGTCTGGCCACCTCTGATTCTTGGTCATATGAAACCACCGTGGGAAGTGACCGATACATGTCTCCCGAGCAATATGACTCTGCTGGTGCTGGTTACTCCCCCGAAAAGGCCGATATCTGGGCTATCGGCATCTGTTTATTGAACATCCTCTTCTCTCGCAACCCTTTCACCACCCCGACCGAATCCGATCTCTTGTTTTTGGACTTCTCCCGAGACAAGCAATCACTCTTTGATGTCTTCCCCAACATGTCTCAGGACACCTACGAGGTCATCTCTCAATGCATGAGCCTCGACCCGCGTAAGCGTTCCCTCGACGGCGTTCGTGAGGCGTTGAACCGTGTGGTGAGCTTCTCTGTCTTTGATGATCCAATGGACGACTTCCTGTCGATTCCCGACAAGCCGGTCGTTGCCAGTGCCAATCGCGAACCGCTCCGCACTCCTTCTATCCAAAGCCCTCAAGTGGATACTGGATCGTTCCCATGGGCCAAAGCCCTGCAAGCAAGCCCTCCTCAACAATTCCGTCAATTATCGGCCATTCCAGACAACGAGAGTTGCTACTCCGAAGATCTCTTTCCCAGTTCGGAAGAATCTCAGAAGGATTGGTTCTCGGTGGGTGAGCAGACCCCATCGATGGCATCCATCATGGAATCGTCCCTTGCCTCGATGCATTCCATGGCCATTAGACGCCCGGTCAAGATGTCCAAGGCTGCCATGACCCCCATCTCTGGCTCTCTACCAATTACCATGTCGAAGCCCATGCCAGTCCGGTCCATGTCATCTGTTTTTGGCAAGAACAAGGATACCGTTTCCAAAAGCTGGAGTGACTTGTGGGACGAGGACATCGAGGAAGAAGAAGTAGAAGCCGAGAAACTGCTCAAGGCCCGTCAATTACAGAATGCTCGATCCTGGAGTCACGAGAGCACCCATGATGATGATACGATACGTCAGGGAGGTCCCTTGCAACCTAAGAACTCGTCTTCTGTGAACACTCAATCGACCAAGCCAGATTTAGGCCACATCATGGCCAACGACATCGATAGTGATCTTGTTGCCGACGGTTTCTTCTTTCATGATGCCCCTCGCAAGGCGGTTGAGATCCAGAAGCAACGCTACTCACCTCCATCGAAGCGAAGCAACGTGGACAAGTGGTCGGCACTTGGCGAACGTCGGCGCGCATACACCGGATCATCAGAGTCGGAGCGATCTCCAGAGTTGTGGAAGGTACGACGAGATGTTGGATTAGGTTTTGCGGGATTTGGCGCAAAGATTTGGGATACTAAAGCGCATAATGTTAAGGATAAGGGAAAGGAATGCCCTTGGATTAAGGAGCGTGCCCCTGAGCAACGCAGCCGGAAGCTGCATGGGGATTTGGAGTGGGTTGGAGGTCATCTGGGAGGATGGAATGACCTTCACTTGTAGTTTGGCTCTTCTCTTTACATTTTCTGCACTGTTCTATGGCATCGTCTTGACCGAATGCGGTCTTGACATGATCATCATTTCGGTACCGGATGGTAAGAGGGAATTTGGCTTGGACTCGCTTTTCTGTGTATTAGATATCTCCGGACTCTTGAAATACCAGATAATTACCCACTCTAAAAAAACGTGTCTTGACTCTTCTCAATGAATTCTCAACGTATAATCAAGTAATAAAAAATTAATTGACCTCGCCCATATTCCCAATCCCAGTTCATGTGACTGTCGTTTATGTTTCTTACCAAACTGGAGTGAGAGGTGTAGCAAGGTCATGGTAGAGCATTCTCTCCACAGTTCTATGAATTGTTGCAACATATATTACAGATTTCAATCTATGCCGCGTGTTCTGTTCGGTGGTTCCAATACTCTGTATTCGTATGGAATGTTCATGAATGCTTTTATTAGGATTTGTGACATTATCAAGTAGTTATCAGATATATTACTACTCTGGTCAAACAAAGACTGAAGATGGAATCACGGATTGTATCCCAGTTTTTTTTTTTTTTTTTTT
>Ga0247810_10000558_pt1 | contig 36955 bp, 31 predicted proteins | sample UWRJL119311C1_FD_179918 | JGI IMG/M metagenome (GOLD analysis project Ga0247810, IMG submission 179918) | Plant litter microbial communities from Arlington Agricultural Research Station in Wisconsin, United States - UWRJ-L119-311C-1 | ecosystem: Environmental > Terrestrial > Plant litter >...
GGGTATGAACAAGGAAGAAATTGAGTTTGCAAGGGTAATCATGAGTTCAGGTAACAGTTTGTTGGGTTTAATTGATGAAATTTTGGATTTATCTAAAATTGAAGCAGGAAAAATGGAACTTGAATACCTGGAAGTTCCAACAAAAGAGATAACAGATAATCTGGCAAGTTTGTTTACACAGGTTGCGAAAGAAAAAAATATCGGTTTCGAAATTATTTCAAAAGAAGCACCTCTTGTCATTAAAACGGACAGAATGCGTTTAGAGCAGATTCTGAAAAACCTGCTTTCGAACGCAATTAAATTTACCGAAAAAGGATCTGTAAGTTTAGAAATTAAAACAAATGATGATGATGACAAAGTTATTTGCTTCATCGTAAAAGATACCGGAATCGGAATTCCGTTAGACAAACAGCCTTTAATTTTTGAGGCATTTCAGCAGGCAGATGGCTCGACCAAACGTAAATACGGCGGAACAGGTTTAGGATTATCAATCAGTAGAGAATTAGCAAAATTGCTTAAAGGGGAAATTATTCTGCATAGCAAGGAAAATGAAGGAAGCAGCTTTACACTGTGTCTGCCAATTTTCGGTTCTTCAATTAAAAAAGTTATTGTAGAAAAAACGCCTCCTATTCAAATTCAGGAAGAAAATAATGATGAAACGCAAAGTCAAAAAAAATACATAAGTACAGTTATTCCTGAAGAAATTGAAGATGACAGAGACTCGATTTTAGAGGATGACAAAGTTATCCTGATAGTTGAGGATGATATGAATTTCGCCAAATCATTGCTTGCATTTACACGTAAAAGCGGATACAAAGGTATAGTTTCAGTACGTGGTGATTATGCTTTAAATTTTGCTTTGTTATATAAACCTGTTGGTGTTTTATTGGATATCGAATTGCCTGTAAAAAGCGGATGGGAAGTTTTGGAAGAATTGAAAAATAATTCTCAAACCAAGCACATACCGGTGCATATTATGTCATCACATAAATTAAAACAGGAAAGTTTATTAAAAGGAGCTGTTGATTTTCTCGACAAACCAGTTGCTTTTGAAAAAATTCCTGATGTTTTTATGAGAATCGAACACATCATTAACAAAGAATCTCAAAAAGTTTTAATCATAGAGGATAATCCAAAACATGCGAAGGCATTATCTTATTTTTTAGAAACCTATAATATCAATTCTGAAATTAAAAGTGATGTTTCTGATGGTTTAAAATCGTTGACTAAAAACAATGTGGATTGTGTAATTTTGGATATGGGAATTCCTGATAAACAGGCCTATCAAATTTTAGATGGTGTGAAAAAGAGTCCTGGGCTGGAAAACCTTCCTGTTATTGTATTTACAGGAAAAAGTTTATCATTGAAGGAAGAAGTAAAAATTAAAAAATATGCTGATTCCATCATTGTCAAAACGGCACACTCATATCAAAGAATGTTAGATGAGGTTTCACTTTTTCTACATTTAGTCGAAGAAAACAAAAATGAGAAAGGTAAAAAGGAAAGTTATAAAAAACTGAATTTACTGAATAACATTTTATTTGATAAAACGGTTTTAGTGGTTGATGACGATGTGCGTAATATTTATTCACTTACAAAAGCCCTCGAAGTATTTAAAATGAATGTGATTACTGCTTTTGATGGTAATGAAGCAATCAAAATTTTGGAAGAAAATCCAAATACAGACATTGTTTTGCTTGACATGATGATGCCTAATATGGATGGATACGAAACCGCCGAAAAAATAAGAAGTAATCCTAAACATCTATCCCTTCCGCTAATAGCTGTTACGGCAAAAGCAATGACAGGTGATCGTGAAAAATGTATAAAGGCAGGCGCTTCAGATTATATCACGAAACCTGTTGATATTGATCAGTTGTTGTCACTATTGCGTGTGTGGTTGTATGATAAAGTTTAACTAAGTGTAATAAAAAATGACCAAAAAAAGACTTTTAATTATAGATGATGATCCGAGGAATATTTTTGCTCTTGAAAATACACTTCGTGCTAAATCATTTGATTGTTTATCATGTTTAAGTGCTGAGGAAGCCTTAAAAATATTGAATTCTGATGAAAATATAGATGCGGTATTAATTGATATGATGATGCCTGAAATGGATGGTTATGAAGCAATTCCTTTAATAAAAGAAATTTCATCTCATGAATCAACTTTTATTATAGCGGTAACGGCTCAGGCAATGACCGGAGATAAAGAAAAATGTTTGGAGGCTGGTGCAGATGATTATATTTCTAAACCGGTTGATGTAGATAAATTGCTTTTATTATTAAGCAAAATTTGAAATTTTTATGATTGAAGATATCGAACTGGAAACTCTTATTAATGAAATATTTGAATATTATGGTTTTGATTTTGGGAGTTATTCAAGAGCGTCTTTAAAAAGACGTGTAAACAGAATATATCAATTAGATGGATTTACTCATTTTGAAGAATTTTTATCAAAAGTCAGATATGATCCAGAATATTACAAACATGTAGTTGATGAAATTACAGTAAATGTTACCGAAATGTTTCGGGATCCTTCTTTTTATAAAGTAATACGAAATCAAATTCTGCCAATATTAGGTACTAAACCTTTTATTCGTTTATGGCATGCAGGATGTTCAACAGGTGAAGAAGTTTATTCAATGGCCATTTTATTAAAGGAAGCAGGATTATTGCATAAATCTTTAATTTATGCTACAGATATAAATGCAAAGGTTTTGGAAACAGCCAAAAAAGGAATTTTTCCATTACGGATGATGAAGGAGTATTCTGAAAATTACAGGGATGCTGGTGGTAAAGAAGATTTTTCTAACTATTATATTGCTAATTATGGTATTGCAAAATTCAATGAAGAACTATCCCGAAAAATGGTTTTTTCACAACATAACTTAGTTTCTGACACTTCCTTTAATGAATTTGATGTCATTTTTTGTAGAAATGTCCTGATTTATTTTGACAATGATTTGCAAAAAAGAGCTATTAATTTATTTGATGATAGTTTGGCCATTTTAGGTTTTTTGGCCTTAGGAACAAAAGAGACCATAAAGTATTCTGTATCGCCAGGTAAATACAAACAATTAGATAGGGAAAAAATATGGAGAAAAATCAAATAATTCCAGATTTTAAAGTTGTACTTATTGGCGGTTCCGCAGGAAGCTTAAATGTACTAATGCAGATTTTACCTCAATTGCATGTAATAAATTTTTTTGCTATCGTACTTGTTGTACATCGAAAAAGCACTGATGAACAAACTTTTGAAGAGCTGATTGAATTAAAATCAGCGGTTAAAGTAAAACGTGTCGAAGACAAAGTAGCTTTCTTGCCAGGATTTATTTATGTAGCTCCTTCTAATTACCATTTATTATTTGAAAAAAATAATACACTTTCGCTTGATACTTCCGAAAAGGTAAATTACAGCAGGCCTAGTATAGATGTTTCTTTTGAATCAGCTGCTGAAGTATACAAAAATCAATTAATTGGAATTTTATTGTCGGGGTCTAATGCTGATGGTACTCAAGGTTTAAAAGCGATTAAAAACGCTGGAGGAACTATCATTGTTCAGGATCCGTCATCTGCAGAAATGCCTTTTATGCCAAACAGTGCCATACAAAACACAACACCCGATTACGTTTTAAATATTCAGGAAATACTGGAGTTTATCCTTTCATTGGATAACTAAATTTTTTAAACCCAATTACATTTTTTTTTCATTTATATAATTTCAGCTTTTTCATACATTTACAATGCAGAAATGTTAATTTGCAATTGTTTTTAGAGAAAAGTAATTTATATAGAGTTATTAATGAATTCACCTGTTTATGTCCTTGGTACCGGGCTTTCGCACAATGGATCGGCTGTTTTACTAAAAGATGGACGTGTTTGTGTAGGTATCGAAAAAGAGCGTTTAACCCGAATTAAACATGATGGAGGCAATGATAACCTGGCGATTCAGTATTGTCTGGATGCAGAAGGAATTGAGTTAAAAGATATTTCTCTTGTGGTACAATGCGCGAATTTTGATATTCCGGATCGTAACAAATATAAAGGCACAAGACTTTTTGCAGAAGCAAATAATTTGAAAATTGTTGATGTTTCACATCATTTGGCACATGCATATAGTGCTGTCGGAACCTGTTCTTTTTCTGAATGTGGAGTTATGGTTATTGATGGCTGCGGAAGTCCGCTTGACCAATTTCTCAAATTACATCCCGAACAGAAACAATTTATTAGTCCTGAAATCCTGAATGAAGTTCAGATGGTTTGCGAGAAGGACAGTTTTTACCATTTTGACGGGCAAAAACTAACTCCTTTAATAAAGAATTTTAGTACTATGGCAGAGAAGTCGGATAGCTTATTTTCACTTCCTACTACCCAACATTCCATTGGAGGATTTTATGCTTCTGTAAGCCACTATGTTTTTGGAGATATGGATGATGTGGGTAAATTAATGGGACTTGCGCCATTTGGAAATTCCGGAATCTACGATTTTGAAGCTTTTGAATTTAAATCCGGCAACCTGTTTGTAAATGAAGACTGGAAAAGTCAATTTACTAATCCGTCAAAAGGATATGAGTATTTCAAAAATAATTTTGAATATTACGCCAATGTAGCAAAATGGGCTCAGGAACAGGTTGAAAAAGCAGTTTTAAAATGTATTCACAATCGATTGGATAAATTTCCTCATCAAAATTTATGTTATTCTGGTGGCGTAGCACTTAATGCAGTGGCAAACGCAAAACTGCAGGACAGTAAAATAGTTGAAAATATTTATTTTGAACCCGCTGCTGCAGATAATGGCCTGGCGTTGGGTTGTGCGTTTTATGGCTGGTTAGAATATTTAAAAATGCCAAAAGTTGCTCATGATGGCAGCACCTGTTTTGGTAAAACTTACAGCAATTCCGAAATTGAATCAGCATTTTATAAAAATAAAAAATACAATCCTAATAAATTTTCTAATGACGATGATTTGGTAAATTATTGTGCAGAAAAATTAAATCAGGGAAAAACAATCGCCTGGTTCCAGTCGGGATCAGAATTTGGACCACGTTCTTTGGGCCGAAGGAGTATTTTAGCACATCCGGGAATAAGGAATATGAAAGATCATATTAATCTGGATATTAAATTCAGGGAAGATTTTCGTCCGTTTGCACCAGCGGTATTAAAAGAAAAAGTTGGGGAATATTTTCTACACGGAAGAAATAGTCCTTATATGATTTTAGTAGATAAAACAAGACCGGAATATATAGAAAAGCTTAAAAATGTGACACACCATGATGGTTCAGCACGTGTACAAACTGTTGAAGAAACCTGGAACCCGAAGTTTGCCAAATTGCTTAATGCATTTTATCAACAAAGCGGAATCGCAGTTTTACTCAATACAAGCCTAAACAAAAAAGGAATGCCAATTGTCGAAACTCCGGATGAAGCAATTCATTTATTTGAAATTACCGCTTTGGATATTTTGGTTATAGAAAATTATGTAGTCGAAAAGTAATTTCTATTCTAAATCTTTTAAAATGGCATCTAAATTTGGTAGATTCATTAGTTTCAATTCTGCAATTATAAGTTTTTTTTCTTGTTCCGAAACTTTTGTAGCTGGTCGTACAAATTCATTTAGATCCGCTTCTTTAAAAAATAAATTATCCGTCCATTCATTTCGAAGACCGTCAATAACAAGATGAATTCGGTCTTGGGTTCCACGATTTGCTACTGAATGAATAAAATTAGCATCAATATACCAGCATTCGCCTTCATTCATTATAAGACGTTTGCCATCTAAAATAAACTCAACTTCACTATTTGTAATGATTGGAATGTGTAATCTGAAACAGCCATCTTCATATCCCAGACAATTATCGCTATGGGGTTTAACTTCGGCACCAACATCCAACTTTAATAAACGGACAGCCGTTTTTTCAAATAAAAAGCTATCCAGAATTTCCTTAAAGTAACTACAGGAATCCAGAATTTCAGTAGGGACGAGTTTTTCATCACCGCTTGGTAATGCAAAAATTGAATCTGATTTTCCGTTTTGTGACATTAAGGCAATTGAAGTCCATTTTCCGGAATAATTATTTGTATTATAATGATTGGTCCATTTTTTTTGTATGATTTTCTGAACATCATTTTTAAGTTTTTCAGTATCAAAAAACATCGGAAACTTTATTGAACGCACTAATTTATCCATAATTAATCTCTTAGCCATTTTAACATTTTAGGAAACGCTTCTTTGCCTTCTTTTGTAGCACGTTCTGTTCCTAAACTAAGTCCGGTCCATTCCAGAAAAGGCAATCCAATGTAAGTTTCATTGGTGAAATTGGAAATCAGCCATTCCGACTCGTTTTTATATCCATTAGGGTGAAATACAAATTCAACAGGTAATTCTAAATGTTTTGCAGCTGCAAAAGACCAAAGAATTGCGCCCATTTCTTCACCTTGTGTAGGCCAGTCCGGAGCCATTTCATTAGTACCTGCTATTTTTCTTTCAGCAGAAGTGGTTACTGCCAAATGCCCGGCTTCATGCAGAATATCACCCGGATACAATAATTTTTCAAAATCAATATAAAGACAATTTGGACCCAGACTCAAACCCGGCAAAAAAGTAGTTTCGAGTTTTTTTTCGAATAAGTCAATTCCAATTTCGTTTAAGAATGACAGGATTTTTTCTAATTCAGGTGATTGGTTTTTTATGGTCATGATAAATTAATTAGGAATCAAATCGGTATACCAAAATCCATAATCAAAAGCATCAGAAGCATTTGTATCGCAAGCTGTATTTGATGATTCCTGATTTTTAGGTTTTTCATATTTGCGATATACAGTTTCGCCAATTTCAAAATTAACAGCTTCTGAAAAAATGGGGCCATCAAAAGTAAAAGTATGAAATTCTCCGTTTTCACCGCACACATCTACATTTTGGGGTAAATCGTCAATGAAATCCTGATCTATAATTCGGCCAACAAAACTTTTGTTAAGAAAACTTTCGTTTACACAAACTACAATCGTCTTAAATCCTAAACTGATAAACTCCTGAATCAAATCGTGTGTTGGGATTTTCCATAAAGGAAATTCGGCTTCAAAACCAATTTCGGCTAATCTATCCTCACGATATTTTCGCAAATCTTGCAGAAAAATATCCCCAAAAACTGAATATGTGATGCCTTTTTTTTTAAATTCAGATAACGTTTCAGTCATCACCTTTTCATAAACTTCCATAGTTGGCATCTCAGGAACCTGCATTATTTTTAAAGGTAAACCAATGCTTTTGGCTTGAGCTTCCAGCAATTCTGTTCGAACGCCGTGCATCGAAATTCTTTGGTATTGCTGATTAACACTTGTCAATAAACATTCAATTTTAAAATCAGGATTTTGAAGGATTTTATATAAAGCTAAAGCAGAATCTTTCCCGCTGCTCCAGTTAAATAAGGCTTTTTTAGGTGTTGACACGATTGTATAATTTTCTAATGTAAACATACAAATTTCATTCGATTTGTTGATGAAACCTTTGTAACTTTGGGTTTTGCCTTCAAATTTATTTAAATGAAATACATCCTATTATTTATTACCAGCTTTGTTTTTGCACAACAAACCCAATTTGTAGATTTCAAATCGGTTTCCGGACAATTGAAATTTATTACCAATGAAAAATCGGTTTCCGGTTCTGTTGATTATCAGTTTGAGGTTCTGAAACCTGTTGATACTATTAAAATTGACGGTAAAAACATGGAATTTTCAGAAGTAAAAATCAATCAAAAAGAAGTTGTTTTTATTAATACAGGTAAGCAATTACAAATCGTTTATGATTTTCAAAAAGGAAAAAATAAGCTGACTTTTGAATATAAAGTAAAACCCAAACAGGCTTTGTATTTTGTAGACATTGAGAATTCAGAAGTACAAATCTGGACGCAGGGGCAGGGAAGATATACAAGCAATTGGTTTCCGAGTTTTGATGATGTGAATGAAAAAGTAATTTTCAATTTAGGAATTACTTATGATAAAAACTATCAGGTTGTTTCAAACGGAATTTTAACAGAAAAAACGGAGAACAACAATCAATTTCATTGGCAATACAAAATGGAAAACCCAATGAGCTCTTATTTATTGGTGCTTGCCATTGGAAAGTTTGATAAAAAGGAATTGAAATCAAAATCTAAAATTCCGTTAGAATATTATTTAGAACCTAAAGACGCAAGCCTTTTTGAGCCAACCTATCGTTATTCTAAACGTATTTTTGATTTTTTGGAAAAAGAAATAGGAGTGAAGTATCCCTGGAAAATCTACAGACAAATTCCGGTTCGGGATTTTTTGTACGCAGGAATGGAAAATACGACAACAACTCTTTTCGGAACCCGTTATGTGGTGGATTCGATTGGTTTTGAAGATCGAAATTATACGAATGTTGATGCACATGAACTGGCTCATCATTGGTTTGGAGATTTAATTACCGCCGAAAGCAGTACCCATCACTGGCTTCAGGAAGGTTTTGCAACTTATTATGCTGCATTGGCAGAAAGAGAAATTTATGGGGATGATTTTTTTTATTCGAAATTATACGATACGGCACAACAACTTAAATTTGCATCAAGAACTGATTCGATTCCGGTTTTAAATGCCAAAGCCAGTTCACTTACTTTTTATGAGAAAGGTGCCTGGGCTTTATTTGTTTTACACGAATCAATTGGTGACAAAGCCTTCAAAAAAGCCATAAAGAGTTATTTAAAAAAATATTCCTATCAAACTGTTAGTACACAGAATTTTTTTGATGAGATTAAAAAAGTATCCGATTTTGATTTGGAAAAATTTCAAAAAATCTGGCTGGAAACAACCGCTTTTGATACACCAACTGCTAATGCTTTATTAAGTAAAAATAAAACGATTCAGGAGCGTTTAGAAGTTGATAAATTAAAAAAAACACCTTTAGCTGAAAAGCAGGATTATTTTTTGAAAATTTTAAATTCAGACAGTTATCAATCTGTAAAAATAGCTGTTGTAGATCAAATTCAATCTGAAAAATACGATGCTAAAAAAATACTTTTAGTAGCGGCCTTAAAAACCAATGAAAGTAAGGTTCGTCAGGCAGTAGCTCAAAATTTGTCTTCAATTCCTGAAGATTTCAGAATAGATTACGAAACTTTGCTTGAAGATAAATCTTATCAGACACAGGAAATGGCTCTTTATTTTTTATGGAAAAATTTCCCTGAAAAGCGTTCTGTATATCTTGATAAATCTAAACACTGGATTGGTTTCAACGATTATAATCTTCGAACTCTATGGCTTTCATTGGCATTATCTACAACCAATTACAGTGAGAACCCTCAAGAATTAATTTCTGAATTAATTTCGTTTTCTTCCACAAAATATGAAGCAACTACACGACAAAATGCACTCGAAAAACTAGTAGCCTTTAAAATTATTAACGATCAGGTTTTGAGTAATTTAGTGAATTCTACAACGCATCATATGTGGCAATTTTCGAAATTTGGAAGAGATACAATTCGATTATTATTAAAAAATACTGAAATGCGTATCGTGTTTGAGAGAATTTTGCCTAATTTGACCCCCGATGAACAATTTCAATTGAATCGTCTTTTGAAAGAATAGAGAATATAGAGAATAGAATATAAAGAATCGATTTTTATTTATTATTAAGTCTATATTCTTTAATCTGTTTTCTTAAAAAACAAAACTTAATATTATTTATGAGAGCATTGGTTATTTCCGGTGGTGGTAGTAAAGGCGCGTTTGCCGGCGGTGTTGCCCAGTATTTGTTACAAGTTAAAAAATATCAATACGATTTACTTTTAGGAACTTCGACAGGAAGTTTACTTATTCCACATCTGGCACTCGGGAATATCGAAAAAATTCATTCCATTTACACCAATGTAAACATGTCCAAGATATTTAATATTTGCCCTTTTGTTGTGAAGGTTAAGGACGGTGTGGATATAGTTACTATAAATCACTTCAATGTTTTGCGACAGTTTATTAAAGGAAAAAGGACTTTTGGTGAAAGTAAAGGCTTGCGAAAATACATAAAAAAGAATTTCTCCATATCGGATTTTAATCAGTTAAAAAAGTTAAAAAAAGATGTTGTAATCACAGTAACCAATTTTACTACAAATGAAGCCGAATATAAATCGGTTAAAGATTGTACTTATGATGAATTTTGCGACTGGTCCTGGATTTCCAGTAATTATGTACCTTTTATGAGTCTGGTCGAAAAAAATAATTTCGAATACGGTGATGGAGGATTTTCAAGTTTGGTGCCTATTCGGGAAGCAATAAACAGAGGTGCAACTGAAATTGATGTTATTATTCTGGAAACCGAAGTTAATATGGAAAAAACGGTTATTGGAAAAAATCCATTTTCATTAATGATTGATTTATTCCGAATTGCTTTGGATCAGGTTGAAAAACACGATATTGCAATAGGAAAACTGATAGCAAACAACAAAAATGTTAAACTTAATTTATATTATACTCCAACAAAACTGACCAATAATGCCTTGATTTTTAATAAAGAAGTGATGAAAACGTGGTGGGAACAAGGCTATGAATATGCTCAGAATAAGTCTGAAATTATGAGTGATAATAGATAAAAAAATTAAAAATACACGATTTCTCGCTTTGTAATAATTAATGGCTTATTTGAATCATCGTTAGTGATATCATAATCAACACTTTCAAGCCAATTTCCTTTACTATCGTATTTAGTATAAATGGTTTTATATATAAAGATTAATTTTCCATCAGGCATATTATATCTCGTCCATTTTTTTCGATTACGGTTGTTGTCATATTCATTAATGTCGTAATACTCGTTTATGTAATTTGTTTTTATATTGTTTTCAAATTGATCATAATCATAAGTCATAGTGTAATATGTTTTTTTACCGGAATGAGAAGTTTCAGAAAATTTATTTCCATTTTTGTCAAATAAAGTTACACGCTCAGAACCACTAGGGAAATTAATTCTGATTTCGTATCTGTTATTTTTAAGTATTACATACTTGTATTTAAAAGTTTCTCCGGCTGATGATTCTTCAATTATTAGATTTTTTGAGTCATATTTGAAAGTAGTTATGATTATCGAACTTTCATTGCGGCCGGTAAATTGCTTTTCTTCAGTTAAATATCCTTTTTTATTATATAAGCCCAAGACATTAAGACCTATTTCACTCGGATTTTTTAATTGAATTTTTCCGTCTCTTTTTTCTGCCTCGTAAGTTTTATAATGCATAGATTTTACAGTTCCTTTGAAGTTTTCCTGTATTGTATTCGGTTTTGTTTTTTGCGCAAATGCCGAAATGTTTAATAATATAAATATAAAAAGGTAGAGACGGTTTGTTTTCATTATCAATTAATTAGTTTTTACCACAACTCAGCAACCTCATTCTTGATATAACCCAAAGCAGCATTACTAGGCGATTGTTTTTCTAATAAATCATTCAAAATCACTTCACGCAATTTATCAGCACTGTCAACACGATCGCTCATGGCAGCTTTACGAATGATTTGGATTGTAGAATTTTTAGCTGTTGTAATAATCGTCCAGCATTCATCAGACATGTAAATTTGTTGGGTTAAATTATGCTCAAATTCATGTTCAATCTGGTCGATTACAAAGTTTTCATAATCATGTTTTTGATTTGAGATTGGTGCGATTCGAATCAACAATTTGGTAAGATTAATACGCTCTAAATACAAAGTCATACGCTCGTATGCCTGTAAACGAATTGGTAAAGATTGTTTCTGATATTCTCTGTTTAGTAAAAAAGCACGTTTTTTATCGTTGTTTTTAATGTGCAGTTCAAAAAAACGGTAAGCCACAAATCCGGTAACAATAGCTGGTAAAGTATAACTTGCTAATTCTATAATTCTTGTAAAATCCATTTTCAAAATATTTTCAACAAAAATATACTTTTTGAGGAGAAATCCACTTTAAATTGTTCAATAAACTAAATGAAAACTTTACTTTTGCAACTTGCTTTTTTAGACCTTTAAAATATAATTCTAATGGATCAATATGTTATATTTTTTCTTTGTCTGGCCGCTTTTGCAGCAGGATTTATTGATGCAATTGTGGGGGGCGGTGGATTGATACAAACTCCAATGGGATTAATTTTATTGCCAAATTTACCAGTGTCTACGGTTATTGGAACTTTAAAAATCCCGGCTTTCAGCGGAACTGCTTTTGCTGCTTTTCAATATCTTAAAAAAGTGGTTATTCAATGGAAGTTATTGCTAATCATGATGTGTTTAGCTGTTCCTTCAGCATTTTTAGGCTCGACCATATTGACTCTTGTAAGTAATGATTTTATGAAGCCGCTTTTATTGGTAGTTTTATCTCTTTTGTTTATTTACACCTATGCAAAGAAAAATTTCGGACAGCATGTGGCCAAAAATCATTCAGCCAAAACTCAAGTTATATATGCGATTCTAATGAGCATAATTATTGGTTTTTATGATGGATTTATAGGCCCTGGAACCGGAAGTTTCTTTGTTGTAGCTTTTATTGCTTTATTAGGTTTTGATTTTCTGAATGCTTCTGCAAATGCTAAAATGGTGAACCTGGCCACTAATTTTGGTTCGATTTGCCTCTTTATGATAAAAGGAAAAATAATTTGGTCAATTGCTATTCCGATGGCTGTCAGCAACGGAGTTGGAGGCTGGCTTGGAGCAAAATTGGCTATAAATAAAGGCAATGGCTTTATTAGAGTTTTTTTCCTAATAGTAGTAATCGGTACCCTTATCCGATTTGCTTACGATGTTTTCTACAAATAATCTTTTTCAAATTCATTATCTATAAATTACTCTTTTATAAATTACACATGTAAATTTTTAGTGTGTAATTTACACTAATAAAAGCGCTAATAAATTCAATTCTGTATTTTTCATTGACAATATTTAAATTTTTATAAATTTATTAACATTTAATTTGTTAATCTGTAATAAAAATATATATTTGTGTAATCGATTACATTTTGATTCTTTTTGTGTCGAAATATCTTTATAATTAAAAAAGCTAGAAATCAGTATTAATTGAGAACCTTAAATGAATAAAGAAATAATTATCTTATTAGTATTATTGCTTTTGCCTTTTAGTATATATTCTCAAATATATGTTTCTCCGGCGGGAAAAATAACCAATTATGGAACTGTTGATAGTCCAACCACTCTTCAAAACGCAATCAAAATTGTAACTCCGGGACAAACAATTTACATGAGAGGTGGAATTTATTCATTTGCATCTACCATTTTTATCACAAGAGAAAATAACGGAACAGCCGAAAATCTCAAAAGGATAGAAAATTATCAAGATGAAACTCCAGTTCTGGACTTTTCAGGTCAAAAGGAAATTAATGAAAATAAAGGGATTGTTTTGGATGGATTTTATTGGTATTTCAAAGGCATTACAATTCGAAGAGCAGGGGACAATGGTATGCTTGTTTCGGGAAATAATAATATTATTGATAATTGTGTTTTCGAAAAAAACAGAGACAGTGGACTTCAGATAAGCAGATATTACGGTGCTTATACTTCAATCAGTCAATGGCCTTCCAATAATTTAATTTTGAACTGCGAATCGTTTGATAATAAAGATTCATTAGCCGAGAATGCAGATGGATTTGCTGCCAAACTTAGTTGTGGTCAGGGCAATATTTTTCGTGGCTGTATATCTCATAATAATAGTGATGATGGCTGGGATTTATATACAAAAAAGAAAACAGGACCAATTGGAGCTATTTTATTTGAAAACTGTGTGGCTTATAATAATGGAACACTGACAAATGGAAGTACAACGGTAACGGGAGATAAAAATGGTTTTAAATTAGGCGGCGAAGGTATTCCTGTAAATCATATTCTGAGGCGTTGTGTTGCCTTTGGAAATGGACAACATGGGTTTACTGACAATAATAATTTAGGTGCTATTGAAATGACGAATAACACTTCTTACAATAATAAAAGCAATGGTTTTGGATTTCGTGAAGGAGGTAAGCATCAGTTTAGAAATAATATTTCTTATAAATCATTCAAGGATAAAATTTTTGGTAAGGATATCGAAAATTCTAATGTTTGGTGGATGAAAATGAGCACCAATGGAAGAAATCCTGCACTTGTGATTAGTGATGATGATTTCGTTTCTTTAGTAGTTCCGACAATTCTTAAAAATGAAGATGGAAGTCCTAGTCTTGGCGATTTTTTGGCATTAAAATCTACGAGTGATTTTATTGATGCTGGCGTACAGGCAATAGGAATTGAATATAACGGAACAGCTCCGGATCTCGGAGCCAGAGAATTAGGTTCTCAGCAAAAAACTGATTTTGTATTAAAAACTATTGCAAAACCATTTAAAGGAGGAAATATAGCTATTAGTCCTCTCAAGGCAACTTATGAGGCTGGAGAAATTGTGATATTAACAGCAGCACCGACTACAGATAATATATTTAAATCATGGAGTAATGGTTCAGATACAGCTACTACAACCATTACAATGGATGCCAATAAAACGATTACGGCTAATTTTAAAAGTACACTACCGGAAGCTTATGTTTTAACAGCAACAGCAGATCCGGCTGAAGGTGGGACAATTACTATTAGTCCTAATAAACCAACTTATACAGAAGGCGAAATAGTAACGCTGAAAGTAATTCCTGCACCAGGAAATGAACTTAAATATTGGAGTTCAGGAGAAAGCACCGAAATCATAACGATTCCAATGACTGAAGATATGGGTGTTACAGCAACCTTCGGTGAAAAACTTACAGGAACTCATACTTTAAGAATCGAAGAAGCTGCACCGGGATATTGTGCTTATGATGGTGTTATTGCTATCAACTCTAGTGCAAACAATAAAAAAGTAACTAATATTTTGGACGGTGCAGGTAAAGGCATAAATTATAGTGTTAAGGTTCCTACTTCTGGCCTTTACACTATTGTATTCCGATATGTTCATAGGGGCAAAGCGACTACAGCCAAACTTAAAGTAAATTCAGCAGATGCAATAGATTTGTCATTTCCGATAACATCCAGCACAACAAAGTTTGCTACCAATAGTTCGACAAACATTAAATTAGTAAAAGGTATAAATTTAATACGATTAGAAACCATTGATGCCTTACCATTTGCTAATATTGACTGGATGGAAATTACAGGAGAAGCTCCGGTTGGAGAATCTTGTCCATAGTTTTTACTCTAAAATTTAAATTAGCTACTATAATAACTATCTACTTAACCAAATTTTAATCAAATGAAAAAAAAATTAACCACTTTATTTTCTGCATTGCTTTTATTTCCGCTTTGCATGTTTTCTCAAATTTATGTATCGCCAACAGGAGTTACAACAAATAATGGTACAATTGGTAATCCTACAACATTGCAAAATGCAATTAGTACAGTTAGTCCCGGACAAACGATTTATATGCGCGGCGGTATTTATTCCATAGCAGCTACCATTTTAATTGCCAGAACCAATAGCGGAACTGCGGGGAATCTAAAACGAATTGAGGCCTATTCGGGTGAAACGCCAATTATTGATTTTTCTGCACAGGCAGAACTTCCTGCCAACAGAGGTATTATTCTGGATGCTTTTTATTGGTACTTTAAAGGAATAACGATAAGAAATTCCGGAGATAATGGAATGTTGCTTTCAGGCAGTTACAATACGATTGACAATTGTATTTTTGAAAAAAACCGTGATAGCGGATTACAATTGAGTCGATATGATGTAAATGCCACTATAATCAGTCAGTGGCCTTCAAATAATCTTATTTTGAATTGTGAAGCTTTTGATAATAAAGATATAGGTTCTGAAAATGCAGATGGTTTTGCTGCAAAACTTACTTGCGGTGAAGGAAATGTTTTTAGAGGCTGTATTTCACATAATAATATTGATGATGGATGGGATTTATACACAAAATCAGAAACGGGACCAATCGGTATCATTTTATTTGAAAACTGTGTAGCTTATAATAACGGAACATTATCCACCAGCGGCACTTCCGGTACTGGAGATAAAAATGGTTTTAAGTTGGGAGGTGAAGGTATTCCTGTGAATCATATTGTAAGACGCTGCGTGGCTTTCGGAAATGGAAAGCACGGTTTTACAGATAATAATAACTTAGGTTCAATTGAAATGTCTAATAACACATCGGTTAATAATGCAGAATCTAATTTTAATTTTAGGACAGGAGGTACACATCAATTTAGAAATAATGTTTCTTATAATTCAGGTCAAAGCGATAAAAATTCCGGAACCGATGTAAGTTCATCAAATGTTTGGTGGATCAGCAAAAAAAGTACTAACGGAAGAACTCCTGCGATTGTTTCCAGTGCAGCTGATTTTGTTACTTTAACACCTCCTTCAATTATTAAAAATGCTGATGGAAGTCCTAATTTAGGTACTTTTGCGACATTAAGTTCAACTAGTGATTTTATTGATGCCGGAGTTACGGCAATCGGTATAAGTTTTAGCGGAACGGCTCCTGACTTAGGTGCCAGAGAAAAAGGACCGGTGCAGACAACAGATTTTGTTCTGACCACTACAGCAAATCCAGTAGCAGGAGGAACAATAGCAATTAATCCAAATAATGCGACTTATAATGCGGGAACTGTAGTAACATTAACTGCTACCCCTGCAGTTAATTATATATTTGTATCCTGGAGTAACGGAGCTACTACAGCTACTACAACTTTTACGATGGATGCTAACAAAACAATTACAGCTAATTTTAAAAGTACCCTTCCTGCAGCATATGTTTTGACCGCAAGTGCAAGTCCTGTTAATGGCGGAACTATTTCAATTACACCAAATAAACCCACTTATACTCAGGGAGAAGTGGTAACACTAACTGCTACACCAACTTCAGGATATTTATTCGATAAATGGAGCAATAATGCAACAACTACAAGTACAACAGTTACAATGAACAGTGATGTAACAATTAGCGCATTATTTACCATGCCGATTACCGGAACCCAAACTTTAAGAATTGAAGATGCAACATCATTTACATCCGGATATTGCGGTTTTGAAGGCGCCCGTTCTTCAAACTCAGGCGCAAATAATGGGTTTGTGACCAATTTTTCAAATAGTTCAGGAAAAGGAGTGAGCTATACTGTTAAAGTTCCAACTGCAGGAATTTACAGTATTGTTTTTAGATACGTAAACAGCAGTTCAGGTAATGCAACTACTGCAAAATTAAAAGTAAATGGATCAGATGCGATTACAGCTTTGTCATTTCCAAAAACAGCAAATTCTACAACTTTTGCATTAACTTCTGCTGCCAACATTACATTAGCTAATGGAGTAAATACAATTCGATTAGAAACAACTGCAGGTTCAGCATTTGCAGATATTGACTGGATAGAAATAACCGGTGAAACCCCGTTAGCAGAATCATGCACAAGTCAGGCAGCAAAAACATTAGCAACAGATAATTTTGAAAAATTTGTATTTGAAGCTTTTGTTTCTCCTAATCCTGCTACTGCAAACATAAATTTGGTTGTTAATTCTTCACAATCAGCAGATGCAAAGATTGTGCTGACAAATGTAAGCGGTCAAACTATATTTTCAGGAAAGCAGCATTTGGATAGTGGCATAAATACTATTTCGATAGACAAAAGATCAGTTACTAATGGTTTGTATATTCTTACGGTAGAATCAGAGATAATAAAAAAATCAATAAAGGTAATTGTAAAGTAAGAAAACCAAAACCACTTTTTTAAATTGAAAAGCCACTTTCTATATGGAAGTGGTTTTTTTATTTCTATCTTTTTCTCTTTTAAGATAAGTTTGATTTTTATAGAATTAAACTCTTAAGAATTTAATTCTTATTTTTGCATAAAAGGAGAACAATTTCATGCATAAATATATTGACCAGCTCAACGAAGCACAACGAGAACCCGTTTTACAAAAAGATGGGCCAATGATTATTATTGCTGGTGCAGGTTCGGGGAAAACCCGTGTTTTAACTATCAGGATTGCTTATTTGATGCATCAGGGAATTGATGCTTTCAATATACTGTCGCTCACCTTTACGAACAAAGCTGCCCGTGAAATGAAGCACAGGATTTCAGCAATTGTAGGTGCCAGTGAAGCAAAAAACTTATGGATGGGTACTTTTCACTCCGTTTTTGCACGTATTCTTCGTTCAGAATCAGAGCATTTGGGATACCCTTCTAATTTTACCATTTATGATTCTCAGGATTCACAGCGATTAATTTCTTCCATTATAAAAGAAATGCAGTTGGATCGTGATATTTATAAGCCTAAACAGGTTTTAGGAAGAATTTCGACTTACAAAAACAGTTTGATTACAGTTAAAGCCTATTTCAATAATCCGGAATTGATGGAAGCTGATGCGATGGCTAAAAAACCTCGTTTAGGCGAAATTTACCAGCAATATGTTGAGCGTTGTTTTAAAGCCGGAGCAATGGATTTTGATGATTTATTATTAAAAACTAATGAATTATTGACTCGTTTCCCTGAAGTTTTAGCTAAATATCAGAATCGTTTCCGATATATTTTGGTTGATGAGTACCAGGATACCAATCACTCTCAATATTTGATTGTTAGGGCTTTATCAGACAGGTTTCAGAATATTTGTGTGGTTGGAGATGATGCACAGAGTATTTATGCATTCCGTGGTGCGAATATCAATAATATTTTGAATTTCCAAAAGGATTATGAAGGAGTAAAGATGTTTCGTTTAGAACAAAATTACCGTTCTACCCGAAATATTGTAGAAGCGGCAAATACTATAATGGAGCATAATAAAACCAAACTTGATAAAATCGTTTGGACAGCAAATGATTTTGGTCCGAAAATTAAAGTACACCGAAGTTTGACTGATGCTGAAGAAGGGCGTTTTGTAGCGAGTACTATTTTTGAGCAAAAAATGCAGAATCAATTGCACAATGGTGCCTTTGCAATTTTGTATCGTACCAATGCACAATCCCGTGCAATGGAAGATGCTCTAAGAAAACGTGATATTCCATATAGAATTTATGGAGGACTTTCGTTTTATCAGCGTAAAGAAATTAAGGATGTTTTGTGCTATTTACGTTTGGTAATTAACCCAAAAGATGAAGAAGCACTGATTCGTGTTATCAATTATCCCGCACGTGGAATTGGAGACACAACTGTTGAAAAATTGACCATTGCTGCTAATCATTATAAACGCTCAATTTGGGAAGTAATGGTAAATATTGATAAGATAGATTTAAAACTGAATACCGGAACAAAAAACAAATTGAAGGATTTTGTGACTATGATTCAGAGTTTTCAGATTATTGATAAAAACCAAGATGCTTTTTACATTACCGATCATGTTGCTAAAAAAACGGGTCTGGTTCAGGAATTAAAAAAAGATGCTACGCCTGAGGGAATGGCGAAAATCCAGAATATAGAAGAACTTTTAAACGGTATCAAAGATTTTACTGAAGGGCAAAGAGAAATAGATGGGGCAAGGGGAGCATTGTCTGAATTTATGGAAGATGTAGCGCTTGCAACTGATTTGGATAAAGATACATCTGATGAAGATCGTGTGGCTTTGATGACCATTCACTTAGCAAAAGGACTTGAATTTCCGCATGTTTTTGTGGTAGGAATGGAAGAAGATTTGTTCCCGAGTGCCATGAGTATGAGTACCAGAAGTGAATTGGAAGAAGAACGTCGTTTGTTTTATGTAGCTTTAACCCGCGCAGAACATCAGGCATATCTAACATACGCACAATCGCGTTACCGTTGGGGAAAATTGACAGATAGTGAGCCGTCTCGTTTTGTAGAAGAAATTGACGCACAATATTTAGAATATTTAACTCCATCAGAAAGCAATTATCGTTATAAACCAGCGATTGACAGCGATATTTTTGGAGATGTAGATAAATCAAAATTACGTTTAGCAAAACCAATAGGAGGAACGCCTCCAAAATATATTACGGCTAACGAACCAAAACCGGACTTAAACATTCGTAAATTGAAACCTGTTGAAGGGACAAATCCAAATGCAGCTGCTCCAAATTTATTTGACAGCAAATTAACTATTGGAAATGTCGTAATGCATGAACGTTTCGGAAAAGGTGAAGTTATCAATTTAGAAGGGTTTGGAGCAGATAAAAAAGCTGAAATAAAATTTGAGGTTGGAGGAATTAAGAAATTATTGCTGCGATTTGCTAAATTAGATGTTATAGGATAAAAAGAAGTTTCAAGTTTCAAAGTTTCAGGTTTTCAAGTTTTCCTGTCTTTGCGAAGTTTACGGTTAAACATTATGCGAATTAACTTGAAACAAAATTAAACTTTAAACAAAATTATAATGGCAGAATTCATAAAAATATATCCCGATAAACCCAGTGAAGCTGCGATTGCAAAAGTGGTTAAAGTGCTTCAGAATGGTGGTTTAGTAATTTATCCAACCGACACCGTTTATGGATTAGGCTGTGATATAACTAATTCACGTGCTTTAGAAAAAATCGCGAAAATTAAAGGAGTAAAATTAGAGAAAGCAAACTTCTCCTTTATCTGTCATGATTTAAGTAATTTATCAGATTATGTACGTCAGATTGATACTTCCACTTTTAAGATTTTAAAAAGAGCGCTACCTGGACCATATACATTTATTTTGCCTGGTAATAATAATTTGCCAAAAGAATTTAAAAAGAAAACAACAGTTGGTATTCGTATACCTGATAATAATGTTGCTTTAGAAATTGTTCGTAAGCTGGGGAATCCTATTGTTTCGACGTCTATTCGTGATGAAGATGATGTAATTGAATACACAACTGATCCTGAATTGATTTTTGAAAAGTGGCAAAATCTTGTCGATATGGTTATTGATGGCGGTTATGGAGATAACGTAGGTTCTACTATAATAGATCTTTCTGAGCATGAACCTGTAATTATAAGAGAAGGCAAAGGCGATGTTGATATTTTGTAAAAAAAAACTTAAATATCGTAACTATTAAAAAAATATTACCTAACTTTAATATCAGTTAAATTTAGTTAGTTGGAAAATAGTGTGGTCCTTTTAGTTATTTGAGGATACGAAAAAAGCAGGTCAAATGACCTGCTTTTTTGTATAACAAAATAATGTGAAAATATTATTGTTGTTGTTTCTTCATTTCTTTTTCAATCATATCATAAAATTGATCGATTTTTGGCATAACAACAATACGAGTTCTTCTGTTACGAGCTTTATTTTCTGGCGTATCATTTGCTACTAAAGGAATATAAGAACTTCTACCCGCAGCAATTAATTTAGCTGGGTTAACTCCTAAATCATTAGTTAAAACACGAACGATTGATGTAGAGCGTTTAACACTTAAATCCCAATTGTCTAACAAGACTCCGTTGCTTTTGTAAGGAACATTATCTGTATGACCTTCAACCATACATTCAAAATCAGGTTTGTCATTAACTACTTTTGCAACTTTAGCTAAAACAGATTTAGCTTTGTCAGTTACATCATAGCTGCCGCTTTTAAACAATAATTTATCAGCGATAGAGATAAATACAACTCCTTTTTCAACGTTGATTTCGATATCCGGATCATTGATTCCAACTGCACCTTTTAAACTTGTCACTAATGCTAATGTAACACTGTCTTTTTTAGTAAGAGCATCTTGTAATCTTGAGATTTTTAAATCTTTTTCTTTTAAGCTTTCTAATGATTTCTCAAGGTTTTCTGCTCCTTTAGTAGTTAAAACCGTTAAATCTTTAGAAGTGCTTATTAAATCTTGATTATGCTCTTTATAACTTGCAGCAGTGGCAGCTAATCCAGCTTTTTCTTCAAGGCAGGCATTTAGTTTAACTGTGCATGAATTTAATAAATCTTGTGTCTCTTTGTTTTTAGCTTCCAAATCTGCATATTTCTTTTTAGAAACACACGATGTTAAAGCCATAAGTACTGTTAAAGCGATTGCTATTTTTCTCATAAAATGTTTAATTTAATTAGACGTTGTTTACAAATTTAGTTTTTAATATTTTGATTAGTGTTAAAGATTTCTTTAAAAAAAACCAATTTCTTTATATAATATATGAAAACGACACTTTTTACAGTGTAGTATTTCTGCATTTGAAAATCTTTTCTCTTTTTTAGGTAAATTAATGATAGACAGTAAAATGAAAAATGAGCATGTAAAATGGCAAGGCTATGTTTGAACTTTCCTTGTGTTAAAAATCTGACTCCTGCTATTCCATCCAACACCATTCGAAAGAAAATAATAAAAAAGATTCCTCTTTTTGGAAGATTTTTTACGAGCATAAATAAGGAATTTCTAAAATTCAAATAAGTCTTTTTAGGATTTCCTTGTTGCAGCGTTGCGCCTCCAACATGATAAACAACAGACTCCGAATTATATTTTATAACGTGCCCTCCATTTAAAGCTCTCCAGCACAAATCAATTTCTTCCTGATGTGCAAAAAATGACTCATCAAATCCTTTTAATTCATCATAAACTTCTTTCCTGATAAAAAAACAAGCACCCGATGCCCAGAATATTTCGCAATTGTCATCGTATTGGCCATTGTCTTTTTCGATAGTATCAAAAATTCGTCCCCGACAAAAAGGATAACCAAATTTATCAATAAATCCACCTGCCGCTCCTGCATATTCAAAATATTCTTTGTTTTTAAAATCAAGAATTTTAGGCTGAATAATAGCGGTATTCTTTTCACTTTCAAACGTTTCAATAATGGGTTGTAACCAATTTTCGGTTACTTCAATATCTGAGTTAATTAAGGCATAAATTTCAGCATCGACTTCTTTCAAAGCATCATTATACCCTTTGGCGAAACCATGGTTTCCAGAATTTTTTACAATTTTTATTGAAGGAAAATTAAGTTGTACAAATTGTATCGATTCATCTGTTGAAGCATTATCAGCTACATATATACTGGCTTCAGCCGAAAATTGAATAACAGAAGGTAAAAATTGCTCTAACAATTTTCTTCCGTTCCAATTTAAAATGACAACTGCTATTTTATCCAAAAGTATTTTTTTTGTAATTTATTTTATTCCTTATAATTTGGCAAGGATTGAAGAAAATAATATTTCTCGTTTTCAAAATCCATTTGACAATAATAATGATTTAATCCGTTTGTGACTTTCAAAAACCGTGCCTGCATTGTCATATTATAACGAGCAATCTGATCAAAAGTTGCCTGAGATATTTTTACTTCCGGTGCTTTGCATTCGACCAATATATGTATAGAACCATCCGAATTAAAAACCACAACATCATAACGTTTTCGTAATCCGTTGACCGTTAAAACTTTCTCTACATTGATGAGCGATTTCGGATATTTTTTTTCATGCATTAAATAATGAACAACATGCTGACGAACCCATTCTTCGGGGGTAAGAATTATGAATTTTTTTCTGATTTCATCAAAAATAGACACTTTATTTTCGCTATTTTTGAATCGGAAAGCATAAGAAGGAAAATTTAATCGCTGCATAAAGCAAAAATATAAAATAGTTTCAGGTTTCATGTTTAAAATTTCAGGATATTGAAACGAGAACTTGAAACCTGAAACTTGAAACAAAATATTGAATGGACGAAGTTGTAAAAATTGTTAATGATATAAAGGCAGGTAATATAAAACCGATTTATTTTTTAATGGGTGAAGAACCTTATTATATTGATAAACTGTCTGAATATATTGAGCAGAATGTTCTTTCTGAAGAAGAAAAAGGATTCAATCAAACAGTTTTGTATGGAAGGGATGTTTCTGTTGAAGATATCGTTTCAACTGCAAAGCGCTATCCAATGATGGCAGATCGTCAGGTTGTTATTGTAAAAGAAGCACAGGATTTATCACGAACAATAGATAAAATCGAATCATACGTTAATAATCCGATGGAAACAACTGTTTTGGTTTTTTGTTATAAATACAAAACACTTGACAAGCGTAAAAAAGTAACCAAATTATTAGCACAGAAAGGAGTCGTATACGAAAGTAAAAAACTCTACGAAAATCAGGTTGGAGATTGGATCAAAAGAGTTCTGGCTGGAAAAAAATACACCATTGATCCTAAAGCGAATGCCATGTTAGTAGAGTTTTTAGGTACAGATTTGAGTAAAATCAATAATGAATTGGAAAAGCTACAGATCATTTTACCACAGGGAACTGTAATTACGCCACAACATATTGAAGAAAACATTGGTTTCAGTAAAGATTATAACGTTTTTGAACTACGAAAAGCAATAGGTGAACGCAATCAGATAAAAGCATACAAAATTGCTGAGAATTTCGCTCATAATCCTAAAGAATATCCATTGGTTATGACAACCGGCTTAGTGTTTTCTTTTTTTATTCAGATACTAAAATACCACGGTTTAAAAGATAAAAATCCAAAAACGGCTGCTCCAATTTTAGGGGTTAATCCTTTTTTTATGAAGGATTATGATGTAGCATTGAAGAATTATCCCATGAAAAAAGTCAGCCATATTGTCGGAACGCTGCGTGATATAGATGTAAAAAGTAAAGGTGTTGGAGCCAATGCTTTACCACAATCAGATTTGTTAAAAGAAATGCTGTATAAAATTTTTAATTAAGCCGTGAAAATTCACGATATTTGCACTTCTAAAAAAATACCACTTTAAATTAATTACAATTATGGGAATGAATAAAAATACCGTTTTAGGATGGGCTACTTTTATAATGGTAATCATGGGATTGTTACTTATTGGTCTTGGAGCTTTTAGATACAGTGAAGTATCGGGCTGGGGATTTGCGGCAACAGGAGTTGGTTTTTTAGCCAATGCCTGGGTTTTTAATGCTTTGAAAGGCAGAGTTTAATAAAAATCAATTACAAAATTCAATCACAGTATCAAATTCAATAAATAATTAAAAATAAAAAATATAAAAAATGTCAGACGATAAGAAAGTAATTTTCTCAATGCAGAAATTGAGTAAAACCTATCAGGGAGCAGACAAACCGGTTCTTAAAAACATTTATTTGAGTTTCTTTTACGGAGCTAAAATTGGTATTTTGGGTCTTAACGGTTCAGGAAAATCTTCTCTTTTAAAAATTATTGCCGGAGTAGATAAAAATTATCAGGGTGATGTGGTTTTTCAACCAGGTTATACTGTAGGTTATTTAGAGCAGGAGCCAATTCTTGATGACTCTAAAACCGTTATCGAAATTGTTCGTGAAGGAGCTGCTGAAACAATGGCTGTTTTAGAAGAATACAATAAGATTAACGATTTATTCGGTCTTGAAGAAAACTATTCCGATCCTGATATAATGGACAAGTTGATGGATCGTCAGGCCGCTTTGCAGGATAAAATTGATGCTCTTGGTGCCTGGGAAATCGATACAAAATTAGAAATCGCCATGGATGCTTTGCGTACGCCGGATGGTGATACACCAATTAAAAACCTTTCAGGAGGGGAGCGCCGTCGCGTGGCTTTATGTCGTTTGTTATTGCAACAGCCTGATGTATTGCTTTTGGATGAGCCTACCAACCACTTGGATGCTGAATCAGTTCTTTGGTTAGAGCAACACTTAGCACAATATGCAGGAACTGTAATTGCGGTAACGCACGATAGATACTTTCTGGATAATGTTGCTGGTTGGATTTTAGAGTTGGATAGAGGAGAAGGTATTCCATGGAAAGGAAACTATTCTTCCTGGTTAGACCAAAAATCAAGCAGAATGGCATTAGAAGAGAAAGTAGCTTCTAAACGCCGTAAAAACTTAGAACGTGAGCTGGACTGGGTTCGTCAGGGAGCTAAAGGACGTCAGACAAAACAAAAAGCGCGTTTACAGAATTACGATAAATTATTAAACGAAGATCAAAAACAATTGGACGAAAACTTGGAAATCTACATTCCAAATGGTCCACGTTTAGGAACAAATGTTATTGAAGCCAAAAATGTAGCCAAAGCTTTTGGAGATAAATTATTGTATGATAACCTAAATTTCACTTTGCCACAAGCTGGAATTGTTGGGATCATCGGACCAAACGGTGCGGGTAAATCTACCATTTTTAAAATGATTATGGGCGAGCAGGCTACGGACAGCGGAGAATTTTCTGTTGGAGAAACTGTAAAAATCGCTTATGTAGATCAGGCACACTCGAATATTGATCCGAATAAATCAATTTGGGAAAATTTTGCAGATGGTCAGGAATTGATCATGATGGGCGGAAAACAAGTAAACTCAAGAGCTTATTTATCGCGTTTCAATTTTGGTGGTGGAGAGCAAAATAAGAAAGTTTCGATGCTTTCTGGTGGTGAGCGTAACCGTTTGCACCTGGCAATGACGTTGAAAGAAGAAGGAAACGTATTGTTACTGGATGAGCCAACGAATGATTTGGACGTAAATACGCTTCGTGCACTTGAAGAAGGTTTGGAAAACTTCGCAGGTTGTGCGGTAGTAATTTCACACGACAGATGGTTCTTAGACAGAATTTGTACACACATTTTGGCTTTCGAAGGAGATTCCGAAGTATATTATTTCGAAGGTGGTTTTTCTGAATATGAAGAAAATAAAAAGAAACGTCTAGGTGGTGATTTAACTCCAAAACGTTTGAAATACAAAAAATTAATTAGATAATATTCTAATTAAAAATACTAAGGCCTCAGATTCATTTTGAATTTGGGGCTTTTTTATTTGAAGCTGTTTCCTGCTGTCCGCTGTATCTTTTTATTTTTAAGAAAAAATAAATAGGTAATTGCGAGAGCAATTCGACCATCAGGGCTAGGGATTTAGTTTTCAAAACAATTTTTAAGGAAACAATTTCTACAATTATAAAAATTTAGCTTTTAATTCAGGAGTTGGAATCATACAGCTTTCTTTTTTACCATACCATTTGTATCGATTTTTGGCAATATAATCGTAGATGTAATTTCGAAGCTTCTCTGGAAGAATTTTAAAAACGGATACCAAACTGTAAATCCCGCCCAATTCATCACAAATTTCAATAACTGCCGAAGATTTATAATAATAAGCAAGTCCTGGATTGTATAAAATTATACTATCAATTTTTGTACAATCGACACCTATATAATTACAAATTTCAATTCCAAATTCTGATTGCAATGCCACAAACCTAAATACATCTTTTTTATCATGTTTAATAATAAACTGAACGGAACTGTCGCATAAATTGCAAACACCGTCGAAAAGGATTATTTTTTTATTTTCAGGTAAGCCTAACATCATAACTTAGCGTTTTTAAAATTTTGAAGAGGAATTGTTACATCTGCACCGCCCCATTCTACAAGCGTGAATCCTTTTCTTTCTGTTCTTTGTAATTTTTGTTCCTGAATTTCAATTTTATTTTCCAATTGGTAAAATTCCATAAAAACTCTAATGGAAGTATCAGGTTTTGGATATATATTGTTCGTCGAAAAAATATCATATTCTGAATTTACATAAAAATGAATAAAATTAGTTTCGTTTTGCTCTAAATGAGGCAGCCAAAACTGTATGAAATCATTCGTTTCAAAAGTATTCAAACCCAATGTTTCCAGCTTTTCAGTTAGAAAAGAAACCAAATTATTTTTGTCAACTGAAAATCCGGTTTGATAATTATAATGTTCGTCAGGAAAATTTTGCGTTCCATCCCAAAATAAGGAATTGTAGAAACGATTTGTTCCTTTGTCGAAAATTTTACCATCCGGATAAGCTGTCAGTTCCCATTTATCCTGATATTTAGGAAAGGTCGTGAGTAATTTTCCATTAAAATGGAACGATAAACTGATGTCAATTTTTTCAGTTGGATAAAGATAAATAACCGGTTTTTTAATTTTGATTTTACCTGAAGCTGTTGTTGGTATCAAAACGATATTCAGATTTTTTAAATTTTCTACTTTTATTTTTTGAGATTCAAATCCGACTTTTGAAAAAATTAAATAATCATTTTTGGCAACCTTTATTTTGAAATTCCCTAAAGAATCAGAATAATAGGCTTCTCGTTTGGAAATATTTGATATTACAGCGTCAGTAACTAATTCTTTTTTGTGATTTAAAACCGTACCTGAAATTGTAAATTCTTTTTGATTCTTATTATTAAGATATTTATGATTTAGTTTTTCAAGAGTGTTTATCTTTTTATCTTTCAATGTTATTATTAAAACGCCATATTTTGCTTTTTTACCATATAATTCAATAGGATTTCCGTCTTTCAGAACACTTAAATCTTTGATATCTTGAGGATCAATAAGGGTTAAAAACTCTATTTGATTTTCTATTTCAATACCATTAATAATAAGCAAAGGATTATTTTCATTTACTTGTAAATCCCGATAAAGCTTTTTACTTTCTTTGAATTTTACGATTTTATTCGAATCATTAATTTCTTGATCCTGAGCATAAATAGTAAATGAAGTTACGATGCTAATGAATAATAAAATGATTTTTATATTTTTCATAATAAATGTTTTATTCCATAGATAACCATTTTATGCAAAAGGTTGGGAAGAATAATTATTTTTTTGCAGCCTCAACAAACTCCAATTCATCCAAACTCACCTTCGAAGTAAAAATTCCATAATTCACGGTAGCTTTATTTTTCTCAATAGAATCAATACTTCCAACAGATCTTCCATCCAGCATTCTTACTCGGTCACCAACCTTTAAAATTGGCTTTGGCTTTTCTACAACAGGTTTCAATTTCTTTTCTTTTTTCTCTTTTCTGATTTCTTCAACCTGAACAGAAACTTCGGCAATAACTTCTTTTTTCTTTTCAATTATAGCTTTGGCTTCTTTTGGAGTAGCTTTTTTGCGCTTTGAATTTTCAATTTCTATAATTTTTAAAAACTCTCCAATAAGCTCTTTTTTGTTTTTATTGTTGAAATATTTCTCTGAGATATCTTCAATTTTTTGACCAATGTAAATGGTTTTCTGATTGCTATCATACAATTCCTGATAGCTTTCCAGTTTTTGCTTGATTTTCACATTGATGTTTTCCATCTTTTTGCTTTCTTCACGCGCTCGGGTTTCTTCTTCTTTTAAATTGATAGAAGTTTTTTCTAATTTTGAACGTTCTTTCTGAAGTGTTGCAATGGTTTTATCAAAACGTACTTTACCAACTTCAATTTTCTTTTTCGCACGATTTATCAATCCAAACGGGATACCATTTTTTAAGGCAACTTCAAAAGTAAATGAACTTCCGGCCTGACCTAAAGCCAATTTGTACATGGGTTCCAATGATTTTTCATCAAACATCATATTGGCATTGGTTGCAAAAGGCAATTCGTTCGCCAAAATTTTTAAATTTGAATAATGTGTGGTAATAATTCCGAAAGCCTCACGATGGTAAAATTCTTCTAAGAAAATTTCAGCCAAAGCACCACCTAATTCGGGATCAGAACCAGTTCCGAATTCATCAATCAAAAACATAGTTTTCTTATTACACTTTTTCAGGAAATAATTCATGTTTTTTAAACGATAACTATATGTACTCAAATGATTTTCGATAGATTGATTATCACCAATATCTGTTAAAATTCTATCAAATAAGAAAGTTTCACTACGTTCATGAACAGGAATCAGTATTCCTGATTGTAACATCAATTGTAATAAACCAACTGTTTTAAGTGAGATTGTTTTTCCCCCGGCATTAGGACCGGAAATGACAATAATTCGGTTATCCTGTTTTAATTCAATAGTTTGCGGATATGTAATTTCATTCTTTTGTTTATTGTTCAGATATAAAATAGGATGATACGCTTCTCTAAAAAACAATCTTCTTTCTTCTGTAATGGTTGGCAAAATTCCGTTAATTCGATTCGCATATTTAGCTTTTCCAGCAACAACATCAATATCACTCAAAAATTCCTGATATTCAATCAACAGTGTCAAATACGGACGAATTTGATTCGATAGTTGCTTTAAAATCCTCGTAATTTCTTCCTTTTCTTCATATTCAAGATTGGCTAACTCTCTGGAATATTGTAAAGTTGCTTCTGGTTCAATATAAGCAATGCTTCCGGTTTTAGAACTTCCCAAAATAGAACCTTTCACTTTTCGTCGATACATTGCCAAAACCGCTAAAACACGACGATTTTGAACAAAACTTTCCTTTATATCATCTAAATAACCAAGACTGTTATTGTGTGTAAGGGCGACTCCAAAACTTTGGTTGACTTTGCCGCGGACAATATTCATATTTTGTCGAATACTCAATAAAGCCGGCGACGCATTGTCTTTTATTTCGCCATATTTATCTACAATCGCGTCAATTGTGGTTACAATATCTTTGGTATATTCAACTCTTGAAGCTCGTGCATTTAAATTCGGATAATAATCATCAAACTTTTTAAGAAAATTTAGCAAGAAATTCGATGTTGATGAAAGTGTTGCAATTTTTCTAAAACTGCCTACTTCAAGGAAACTGTCTTCAATTGCCAGAAACTTAATTTCATGCGTGATAGCGTCAAATCCGTGATTCGGAATCGCATTATTATTCTGAAAAGACGAAACATATTCTGATGTTTGCATCAAAGCCTGCATCAAAGTTTCTTTGTCTCTAAATGGTGTTATTTGTAAAGCTTTTTCTTTTCCAATATCGGTGTTACAACCAGCAGAAATGGTTTCGAGCACTGTTGGAAATTGTAAGTCTTGTAATGTTTTTTCGGTAATACTGATCATTTATTTTCTTTAAGAAACTGAAGGCAAAAGTACAAAAAATACTAGCATTGAATACTGTAAAATTTAGCTCTAATTTTATTCGTTGTAAATATGATTTCATCAAAAAAATCCTGAAATTCGCATAAAAAAAATCATGGACGTAAAAATGCATCATTCCTGGAAACCAGTTTTGAATGAAGAATTTGAAAAACCATATTTCAAGGAATTAATAGATTTCGTAAAATCGGAATACACGACCACAGTTTGTTATCCAAAAGGGAGTCAGATTTTTTCAGCTTTTGATCATTCTCATTTTGATCAGGTAAAAGTTGTGATCATCGGACAAGATCCTTACCACGGACCCAATCAGGCCAATGGTTTGTGTTTTTCTGTTAATGACGGTATTCCGTTTCCTCCATCGCTGCAGAATATTTTCAAAGAAATAGAAACTGATTTAAATATACCTTTGCCAAAAACAGGAAATCTGGAGCGTTGGGCAGATCAGGGCGTTTTTCTTTTAAATGCTACATTAACAGTTCGACAATCCGAAGCTGGAAGCCATCAGGGAAAAGGCTGGGAAAAATTCACTGATGCTGTTATTAAGCAAATTTCTGCTGAAAAAGAAAATGTTGTGTTTCTACTTTGGGGTGGTTTCGCCCAAAAGAAAGCGGCATTAATCGATTCTTCAAAACATCATATTTTAAAATCAGGACATCCTTCTCCTTTAAGTGCAAACAGAGGATTTTGGTTCGGTAACAAACATTTTAGCCAGACAAATGCTTTCCTGAAATCAAAAGGACTTAAAGAAATTGAATGGTAAAAGTGCAAGTCGTTTTCTTCGATTTCTATAGTAATTCAAATGTTATTGGATTTTTTTGTGAATCAAACATCCGAATCAATCAAAGAATTAAAAAAAGCGATTATCTTTGCACCACATCAACACAAACTAAGTTTCATGAGTTCAGATTCTAGCAAAAGGTACGCGCAAAGAGGTGTTTCGGCATCAAAAGAAGACGTACACAACGCCATAAAAAATATAGACAAAGGTTTATTTCCTCAGGCATTCTGTAAAATTGTTCCTGATTATTTAACTCAGGATGAAGAACATTGCTTAATTATGCATGCTGACGGAGCCGGTACAAAATCGTCTTTGGCGTATATGTATTGGAAAGAAACCGGAGATATTTCAGTCTGGAAAGGAATCGCTCAGGATGCCTTAATCATGAACATTGACGATTTATTATGTGTTGGCGCAACCGATAATATTTTGCTTTCATCTACAATTGGAAGAAACAAAAACTTAATTCCGGCTGAAGTAATTTCAGCAATCATCAACGGAACCGAAGAACTAATCAATGAATTAAAATCCTTTGGAGTAACCATTCATTCAACAGGCGGAGAAACTGCCGATGTTGGAGATGTTGTTCGTACTATTATAGTAGATTCTACCGTAACGGCCCGTATGAAACGCAGCAATGTTGTAGATAATGCAAACATTAAAGCAGGTGATGTAATCGTAGGTTTGGCTTCTTTTGGTCAGGCAACTTACGAAAAAAGTTATAACGGCGGAATGGGAAGTAATGGATTAACATCTGCACGTCATGACGTTTTTGGAAAATATTTAGCTAAAAAATATCCTGAAAGTTATGATGCCCTTGTTCCTGAAGAATTAATTTATTCGGGTCAGGTAAGTCTAACTGATGAAGTAGAAAATAGTCCAATAAATGCAGGTCAGTTAGTACTTTCGCCAACCAGAACATACGCGCCAATCATAAAGAAAATTTTAGATACGTACACGCCAAACGAAATCCACGGAATGGTGCATTGCAGCGGAGGAGCTCAAACTAAGATTTTACATTTCGTTCAGAATTTACACATTATAAAAGACAATTTATTTCCGGTTCCACCATTGTTCAAACTAATTCAGGAACAGTCAAAAACCGACTGGAAAGAAATGTATCAGGTTTTCAATTGCGGTCACCGTATGGAAATTTATGTTCCTGAAAATATTGCTCAGGATATTATCGCGATTTCAAAATCATTCAATGTAGACGCACAAATCGTAGGAAGAGTAGAAGCTGCAGATTCAAAGAAGCTTACTATTACCAGCGAGTACGGCACATTTGAATATTAAAAATATATAACAATTAGCTTTTTCAGGAGCTAATCCTGCTATCCGCTGTATCTTTTGTGGCGAACCCCGCCACAAAAGGATGCCGCTCCTATCAGGGCTAAAACACCATCTCGTTATGTATGAACTGCTTTTTTGGAAATATTTAGAAGATGTTTACTTAAACCACCATGAAGTTTACGAAGCCTTGCTTGAAAAACAAGAAGTTGAAGGTCTTGAAAAACTTCCTGTAGAAATAATCCTAAACCGAATTAATTCAGTTTTCTCGCAATGGGAAAAAGTGGACGAAAATAGCTGGAAAAATAATGCAGGAAATGGTGCTTTTCAGGTTATAACCACACCGCAAAGCATCAAAATAGACTGCTACGGAACCGAAGGTAAAACCATGAATAAGTTAGTAGAATTACTCGAAGAATTCAAATGTCCTTTATACGATCCACAGGTTCCGGAGCGTTACGACGAAATGAGTGAGTAAAATATATTTTACTCTGAGAATCTCTGTGAAATTTTTGTGAATCTCTGTGTAATAGTTATGTCGCAAAGCAATACAAAGATTTTATAGAGATTTGCGAAGAACTTCAAAAGATTAAAAAAGCATGAATCCAGAATATAATTTCAATTTCTCAGACAATATCATTCTAGAAGACGATTTGGTTCTTTTACGTCCTTTACAGGAATCAGACGTTGATAACTTACTTGAAATTTCCATCAACGAACCAGAAACCTGGAAATATTCTTTAGTAGGAGCAGACGGAAAACAGAATTTAATAAATTATATTCAATCTGCTGTAAAAGCAAGAGAAAATCAAAAGGAATTTCCATTTATAGTTTTCGATAAAAAATCTCAAAAATACGCAGGCTCAACTCGTTTTTACGATATAAATCTAGAATACAAAAGCCTGCAATTGGGTTATACATGGTACGGTTCTGCTTTTAGAGGAACTGGACTTAACAAACATTGTAAATTTTTATTACTTCAATTTGCTTTCGAAACGCTAGGAATGGAGCGTGTAGAATTCCGTGCTGATAACAATAACGAACGCAGTATCGCTGCAATGAAAAGTATCGGCTGTAAAGTCGAAGGTGTTTTGCGAAATCATATGCCAACAGCTAATAGTCAAATACGTCGTGATTCTATTGTTTTGAGTATCTTAAGGGAAGAATGGCTTGCTGAAGTAAAACAAAATTTAATGAAAAAGCTGTAAATTTCTACAGATCTCTTGATAACTCGTATATTCAAATTTTTGCTCTAATTTTTTAAAAAGCATATTTTGTTGTAATTTTCTAATCTGAATTGTATTAAATCGTTTTAGCAGCAATTTGATCTTAATACAAATTAAAATGATTAAAAAATTCCCAATGAATATTACAAATAATAAAGGCATTTTATTAAGCTTATTTCTCTTGATATTTGGTTTTACAAATCAAATAAAGGCACAGAAAAAAACATCCGAAAAGCGAAATCTAATACAGTATGTAGATCCTATGATTGGAACTGCCAAAATGGGACATACGTATCCGGGTGCAACAGTTCCGTTTGGAAGTGTCCAATTAAGTCCGGAAACAGATACAATTGCCTATAGTCTAAACGGAAAATACAATGGAGAAGTTTATAAATATTGTGCAGGGTATCAATACGAAGACAAAACAATTGTAGGTTTTAGTCACACGCATTTTAGCGGAACAGGACATTCTGATTTGGGAGATTTTTCAATAATGCCAACAACAGGTAAACTACAACTAAATCCTGGAGTTGCTTCAAAACCATTATCAGGATATCGATCAGCATTTTCACATACAACAGAAAAGGCTGAACCAGCGTATTACAGTGTGCTTTTAGAAGATCATAAAATCAAAGCTGAACTCACTGCTACAACACGAGTGGGAATGCATCAATATACTTTTCCAAAATCAGATGAAGCGCATATTATTCTCGATTTAACTTCCGGAATTTATAATTACGATAAAAAAAATGTGTGGACCTTTGTTCGTGTTGAAAACGATACATTAATTACAGGATATCGACAGACAAATGGATGGGCTAGAACCAGAACCGTTTATTTTGCCATGTCTTTCAGTAAACCAATTAAGAGCTACGGGCAAGCAGTGCAGGAAAAAAGTGTTTACAGAGGTTTTTGGGGGAGATTCGATCAAACAAAGAATTTCCCTGAAATGGCAGGTCAAAACCTGAAATTGTTTTTTGATTTTAATACAGAAGAAGGAGAGAAGATCAAAATCAAAATGTCACTTTCTCCGGTAAGTTCTGCCGGAGCATTAGCAAATATGAAAAAAGAAGTTCCGGATTGGGATTTCGAAAAAGTAAAAAAGCAAAGTCAGGAAGTTTGGAATAACGAATTGAATAAAATTCAGATTAATGCAATTCAAAAAGAAGATTATGTAAATTTCTACACCGCAATGTATCATGCCTTTTTAGGTCCAACAGAATACATGGATCTTGACAGAAATTACAAAGGTCTGGATATGAACGTTTATAAAGCAGACAATTTTAAAAATTATACCAGTTATTCTTTATGGGATACGTACAGAGCTTTGCATCCATTATTTAATATCGTACAGCCAGCCCGAAACTCAGATATGATCAGTTCGATGTTGGCACATTCGGATCAAAGTGTACATAAAATGCTGCCAATATGGTCACATTATGCGAATGAAAACTGGTGCATGATTGGATATCATTCCGTTTCTGTTATAGCTGATGCAATTATGAAAGGTAATACGAATTTCGATCCTGAAAAAGCGCTTCAGGCTTGTGTGAATACTGCAAAAGTTCCGTATTATGATGGTTTAGAATATTATATGAAAAAAGGATACGTTCCGGAAGATAAAAATGGTTCATCTGTTTCTAAAACTCTGGAATATGCTTATGATGACTGGGCAATTGCTCAGGCGGCAAAGAAATTAGGAAAAACAAATATTTATAATGAATTCATCGAAAGATCAAAAAACTATAAAAATGTTTACGATGATAAAACCGGTTTTATGCGTCCTAAATTAAACGACGGAACTTTCAAAAAAGAATTTGATCCTTTGGACACACATGGGCAAGGTTTTATTGAAGGCAATTCATGGAATTATAGTTTATACGTTCCACATGATCCGGCGGAAATGATTAAAATGATGGGAGGAAATGATAAATTCAATGTTAGATTAGATTCTTTATTCAATATGAATTTGCCTGATAAATATTTTGAAAACACCGAAGACATAACCAGAGAAGGCATTATCGGTAATTATGTTCACGGAAATGAACCTTCACATCATGTTGTTTATTTATACAATTGGACAAATTCGCCTTGGAAAGCACAAGATAAAATAAGAATGATCCTGAAAAAAATGTACAGAAACGGAGCTGACGGTTTAGGAGGAAATGACGATTTTGGGCAAATGAGCGCCTGGTATATCTTCAGCAGTTTAGGGTTTTATCCCGTAGCACCGGGATCAGATGAATATGCTTTGGGAAGTCCGCTGGTTAAAAATGCCATTTTCAATTTAGAAAATGGCAAGACATTCGAGGTAGAAACCGTAAATCAATCGGATAAAAATGTATTTGTCAGTAAAGTGCTTTTGAATGGCAAACAACTTTCAAAACCTTCCTTAAAACATTCAGATGTTGTCAATGGAGGTAAAATCACATTTTACATGAGTACCAAGCCTAATAAAAAGAATTATCAAAATTAATAAAAAGCAAAACATAGCATATTTTGAAAAAAACTTCACGAAATTTGCGCCTTAATATAAATTGACCTTTATGAAAATAAATTTAAAATCAGGAATCGATAAGTTGCTTTTCGGAATGAAGCAAAATGATGTGACAGCTGCTTTAGGAAAACCGGATAAAAATTATAAAGACGAAGATGATAATGTGATTTTTGTTTACAACGCACAAAAAGTAAGATTGACTTTCTATCAGGAAGAAGATTTGAAATTAGGATATTTGGTAGCTTCCAGCAATGATCTTGAAGTTTTCGGATTCAAACTAATAGGAAGAAAAATTGCGGATGTAAAAAAGGATTTAGCAACTAAAGGAATTACAAAATACAATCAGGAAACTTTTGATACTTTCGAAAACTATTTCAATGAAGACAACTGGTTCATTCTCCAAACAGAATTTGATGAAGTAGTCAAATTTGAAATTGGAGCTATAATCAATGACAAAGACGAATTCGATTGGAAGTTCCCGGTTAAGAAATAAAACCAATTCATAATAAATATCAA
>Ga0247810_10000559_pt1 | contig 36911 bp, 31 predicted proteins | sample UWRJL119311C1_FD_179918 | JGI IMG/M metagenome (GOLD analysis project Ga0247810, IMG submission 179918) | Plant litter microbial communities from Arlington Agricultural Research Station in Wisconsin, United States - UWRJ-L119-311C-1 | ecosystem: Environmental > Terrestrial > Plant litter >...
GCGTAGCGACTAAGCGAATTTGCCCTATAAGAAGCCCCTGGAACTCGCTAAAATCCCTAACCGAAATTCTCGCTTAAGCTAAAAGCTGGGGAAGGAACTTGCACCGCCTCGCTCAGCCAGCAAGGAGTAATCCCCTAATCCAACAAACAACTCGAGAACACACACACCACCGTCAAAGGCGTGATCTGAGCCGGAAGAGCCTCAATCCTCTCACTCCTAGATCCTCAATTATGGATGTGGGACATGCAGAGGGTGTGATAAATGGGAGCGTTCTCCCAATCTCATTCCCTCTCATGCAAACAGTACTTCCTGTTCATCCCAAAACTTCATCCCATTGTCTCCCTCCTTCTGCTTCCTATCTTGTGCATCAACTCAGTCAGTTGTAACACGTCACAACAACTAGCATCTTCTTGCAATTGAACACCTCATCGCGGTTAACAGGCAAAGCCAACCAGTAGAAACAATGGCAGCCAAACTCAGCAACAACTTCCACTTCCAGTCTATTGGACCAGATTCTTTCCTTGTCTGCACATCTTCCCAGCTCACATCCCAAACTGCCAACCAAACTTCCTCACAAATCATTCCCAGCACTACCATCACTCCTCCGACCCCTCCTACCCAAAGCCCTGCCAAAGGCTCAACTTCTCCTGGTCGTCGCCAAGCTCAATTCACTCTCCAGCCTATTCGTACCCAGTCTCTACCACATGAGATTGGCTATACACCTGTTACCCCGCGGTTTATGAGGTACAAAGAAATGAGTACATCGACTAGCCTCAAGTACTCCGGTGTTCTAGGAAGAGGACTTCATGCTAAACTGCACGGCTTTATGGTAGGATGGTTGTGCGGATTTTGAGCTGTTCCTATTATCTTTCAGTAAGAAAGCAAGGTACGTTTCAACATGGGATTTCACCCCAGATACCTCATTTACTAACACCTGTTTTTTAGGTCTATGTATAAAAACAAAATAAAAAAGCATTGGGTAAGGCGTCACAGGAGTCTAGGCGCTTAGTAACATGTCCTTTAAAATTTCCATTTGCATCTCGGGGGTCAGTCAGTATTTGTAGGCGTTTTCCGCATTGTCCTTAAATGTCTCCAAATTCCATATTTATGTGTGGAGAGGGTGGAAGTGGTGTTCTTGAACCAAATGTTACTGACGAGCATCATACCTGCAGTACTCTAAGGTCAAGCGAAGAGTAGTTACCAAATTTCATGTAAATAGATAATACAAAACCCTGGTAAAACATAGTTTCCGCTGAATTTTTAGTTTTCTCGCAATATGCATCGTGTGGGAAATAAATTTTATGTGGTCAACCCTTTAGTTTCTATACTCCCCAAATACCACCTCTGTCGCCATGCTTAGAATTCGAAGGTGTGTACGTCCACCGCTTTAGTCGTCGACAATCACCCCCCTCAAATTCGAGTCAAATTAAAAACCATGGCCTATTCCTTATTATTGTGCAACATAGAATGCAAACGGCAATAGGTGCGATCGCGTAATTCCCACAGTTTAATGGCCTGGATATGAAATCTTTCGCTTGTGGTTTTACTATTGGATGCAGACCCCAGATTTTCACACCTCCCAAGCTGTGGCTTCATGTTAAGCTTACTACACGTTAAGCTTACCACACCTCGAGCCAGGACAATGCCCTATCAGCGAAAGCGACTGAAATGCTAACAGACTTTTCCAAGTATAAGCTTAGCAACCATCACATCATGGAGCTTGATGGAAAAAAGAGAATAGCCGTGAGGCGAGCCAGCTAATTATATTCCCCGAAGATGGACGCGAGATTATTTAAATAAGTAGATGTCATTCCGCGGATGCCACTTCGTAGCGAAAAGTTAGAAAAAAACCCCCCTTTGATCTGATCAACCAAGCCCACGCGCTCTTCCATTACCTTGTTCTTCCTTAATTTTTGTAATCCAAAATGCAATCCCTGCTCGGAATCTGGACGCTGCTCTTCGTCAACTACACCGCGAACCCAGCCGAAGTTCCATACTACGGCCCCCAGGCGGTCGGCCGCATCATCATCACCGAGTCGCACTTCAGCGCCACGATCACCGATCTTAATCGCACGACGCCGCTTCCCCCGGACCAGAGGTGGAGAACCGCCGCGGACGATGTCGTTGCGCAGAACGCGAGGCCCATGGTTGCGTATGCTGGTCCGTACCGGCTGGAGGAGCGCGAGGGGGGGGAGGTCCTCACGCACACGGATGTCAAGGTGTCGCTGAACCCAAGCTGGCAGGGAACGGATCAGGTGAGGATGGTTGAGTGGAAGGAGTTTGAGGGAAGGGAGGTGTTGAGCCTGTGGCCGATAAATGTAAGTTTGCTTTGGATATGTCTGTGTTGTTGAGGACTAGGCTGACGCAGCTAGAATGGAACGAAGACTGGGGCTCCGTTGATTTGGGAGAAGACGCAAGAGGCTTGGGGCCAATGAGGAGTTTGATGAGGGCTTGGCTTCTATGAGATGGTGGAAAGCATGGAAACGCTGGAAACGGGAAACGTCTTTTTGATTCCTTGTGTCAGATCACTGTGTGCATATTCGCACTGAAAATTAACAGACACGCATAATCTTGCACGCTCAGAGAGAAAATGTTCAGCTATACTAGTTTGAAAATTTACACGTTAGCCTCGAAAAGAATTTGAATATGCTGCGCTTCGGTTCTTGAATGTCTCGACGAAGTTCTCAAAACTTTATCAAAGTACATGATGATGTTTCATGGTTGATCCTAGATCCGACAGACTGGCACACGTGTGTTATTGCGCGATGCTCGTTGAGTGATTATTCACCTCAAGGAAGGGTCATATAACATTGGCACTGGTTAATTGGGTATTAATCCAGAGAAGTTGTCCCTGAGCTATTTTATTACAGGTCGGTCTTCAAGACACGGCCAAAATCCAACCAAACATAAGAAAAATAGTTCCGACAAGATTTAAACAATGCATCCAGACTTATCCTGCAGCCAATTTCTCTACACATGGTTCCTGCGATGATTGACAGTTCATGATTTGGTATCTGGCCCAAGAATATCGCTTACACTTCCGGAGTCCGAGTTGCTTGGTGTGTACCTCGAGCTGTCAGGCGTATATCCGAAACCATCTGATACCATATCGCTGTCTGTCCCTCGCTCCCCGTTACCCTCGTACGCGGGAAGCTGATCATAGACGCCTGGGGAAGCCAAGTTATAGCCATGAGCCAATGGCGAGAGAGATTGAGTTTGGATAGCGAGAGGTTGTCCTTGAGGAAATGATGGATTTCTTGGATTGACTTGAACTTGTTCATGAGTCCGGCCTTCCTCATGGCACACCATGCTATCTACCACACTAGCAGCATTTTGTAGCTGCACGATTTCCTCACTCATTGTTGTGGACAGACCATCTTCCATATCAGTAAGTAGTCCAACACTTTTTTCATCATAACTATCAGAAGAATGATCAGATCCTGCCATTTTAGCGAGCAGGCGAGAGATGAAACTTTTGTGAACAGAGCGACGACGTTCACGTCTTTCTTCTCGGCGTGCTCTACGATCAGCCTTTCGCTTTGGCGTGTACACCCGGAGATGTAAAGCTGCGAGCAGAAAGGCAGCAACAAATCCAACAACGACGAACGTGACAATATGTGAGACTGGTCTAAAGGGAGGTGGTGGTGGAAAAACTGGACTACTCTTCTCTAGTTCATCCTCAAAGGGCCACTGGCTAACAGGAGGGGGCGCACCGGGAGGGGGCGGTGGTGGGAACTGAGGGTGGCCTGGATAAGGATGGCCTGGAGGCGGTGGACCCGGAGGGGGCGGGCCATGAGGCAAGTTATGATGGGGGGGCGAGTGAAACGGGGGTCCGTGAAGATATCTGTGATGAGGTGGCATGCGACAGATAGGGAGCCAGTGATGAGGCTTTCGTGGGAATGTTTCATTGCGATGTTTGTGTGGTTTGTGAGGACTGTACGGCGGGTGAGAAGGGGGGGCATTGGGACGGTCACCATGCTTTCCCCTTCCATAGTCCGGTGGGCCTCGGAATGGGTGATCGTGATCAAGAGATATGCGCTCAAACTTTCCATGTCCAGCGACTCTCTCGTAAGCATCGTGGGCAGCATGCTTAGCTAGATCCGTGATAGTTGCGACAACACACTTCAAGCTGTCGCAGTCTTTGATATCATTTTGGTGATGTTTCGAGGCATGCTCAGCAATTATTTTTTGCTTTTCGCCTATGAGAAGCTCGAGTTCATGCATTTGTGCCATCAGCCATTCAAGATCCTGGATCTCCTGCTGAATGGGCTCTGTTGGGTTCATAGCATTATCAGTTGGTACAAGTGCTTCCGGGTTGGGATTCGCTGCTAGTAAGTCTGGAATCATTACGTCGTTAATGATATGAATGATCTCGGTATTGCCAGTCTGGCGGAAGAGAGACGAGAATCCAACATCAATCACATTTCGACCTTCAATTGCATCAACGGAGAACTTGAGAAACTGTGCGTCTGGTTTTCCGTTGACCGTAATGCAGTTGATCTTCCATGATGCATCAATGTTACGATTCTCCTTCGTATTCAAATGGCCTTTGCCAACCAGCACCTCTCCGTGCGGCTTCACCGACAAGGATTGGCCGTTAAGGGTGACCTTCGAATGCCCACAAACTTCAGCTGATGGGAAGATGTCGAGATGTAATTCTAGAACTTCATGAAAGCCATCAGGCGCTGCTAAATCCCCTGGAACATCGACTACAATAAAAGCGGAAGAATGATCTACGATGATGAGTTCATGGTAAATTAGGTAAATCACACAGCAGAAGCGTTCACATACCTCCAACAGGCTCAGGCTGATGTGATTCTGGGTGTATCAAAGCCGAGACGACTGGAGCCAGCAGCAAGGCGGCCTTCAAGAGACCGTGCATGGCTGAGATTGATGTCCAGATGGATGTTTAGAGAGAGCTTGACATTCGTAACGGATCCCGGTGCCTAGAAGTAGTGGCAATAGAAGATCACGAAAAGGAAGACTAAACAATAGCAAGAAAAGACAATACTTAGAAAAGGGAGAAGAAAATACCAGAGATGCCTGGGCTCTACTTACAGGTCATTCCAGCTAGTACGTACCATTGGGAAATGCGGCTGCGCAATCACTCTGATGTTTTGGTGTGATTGGGCTTGCGAGCTGACGCGGCCGAGGGTCAAGGAAAGATCCACCAGATTGCAAAATGCTAAATCCAAGCTATATCCGGCTGGATTTCCGCATGGTAGAGGATATAGGAAAACCCCCCTAAAGACTCTCAGATGTTTCAAGATGATTAGAAACGTCGGGGTAGCGTCCGAGAGAGTATTTGACTTGCGTGTGTTGTTTCTCAACTCTCACGACATACTTGCTGACTAAGCACAGTTATAAACCTACCATGGAACGATAATACGCAACGGAATCTAACAAGGGTGCAAAAAGACTGCATCGGAAGTAATCTGGTCCATATAGAATTGTTTTTGGTGATTGAAGCAGATGTGAGATATGAAACTCAGCTCCTCGAGATGAAATAAAATCGATGTGAAGACTCAACATGACTTTTTGTGGCCATCCAAAGCTAGAGTCGAAAGGCGTTCAAGCTCTCGCGGATGGGAGCTGGAGATGAATATACAGGTGTCGCTTACAGGAAGTCGAGAGGTGATTAAGATGGTATCAAAGGTTTGATTGTGTTTAACAGACAACGAATGCAAAAAAGCAGACACAATAGTCACTTTTTAGCTTCACTCTCTAAAATCGGTGATACATTGTAGTAAATATCACCAGGATTAGTCTTGTCACCACTTAGTAGTTAGATTAAGTATCAAAATGATAGTCAGTATTGTCTAATGAGGTAGCTTTTTCCACAGTGGAAAGGAACAAATTCATGATTAGTTAAAATTATCACGTGATTAATCCCAAATGAAATTGAACCAAAATCCAATAAGTTCAATCTTTTTGGAAAGCTTTCTATGTAGTATTTTCAATAATTCAGCTTTTCCCCCCATCAATTGGAGGCAGTTCATTAAACTTGCTGAAATAGAGTTCAATTTAAAAAGCAATAATATACTGTTCTTTTTAGCCGAGACTTCAAGTGATTAGTCTGCTATTTTATACAATTGATCTTTCAAACTCCTTTATTGGAATTTTTTTTATTAACACCTTTGCGGAAAGAGAGCACCGACTTTGAAATCTTCCTTCCTAGTCACCTCATGTATGCTCTTGCCTGCCGAAAGCAACTCCGCCATCTTAGTTTTGTATCATCTTTGATGAAACATCCTCAAGAAAACTCTTAGATTAGTGTACGGTGAATCGCTGATCTCCAGAGCCTTGGATATTGTTAATCGGCAAAAAGAAGCGACTGAAACGAGAAGACTGAAATATTGCTGGTTACTCAAGTTCTAGAGGCAGTAGAAATACTAGATCTTTCAACAACTTTCGTGGAGAACCGACTATGTCTCAAACCCATGGGAGTCGTGTGCTTTCCGAGTGGCAATTGCTCTCATTAGTAGGCGTACCTCCCAACTTAATTTGTGTTGCTCGGTTCTAATCTAGTAAACCAGCTCATTGAACAGGAGACAATGCGGCCGATAATACTGACTGGCAAATCGCTTAGTATTCCTGAAGTCATGGCAGCCGCTGGATATGGGTCATATGCTCTCCTTCGTCCATCGATAGTAGGCCTGGAACATCCCAATGACAGCGTTAGATTTCTAGAGGAAGAGCTGGATAGAGGTCACTCGATCTACGGTATCTTTTAACTTTAAGACCTGGGATCCAATTTAATAACCTCAACAGGTGTGAATACTGGGTTTGGTGGCAGTGCAGATACATCTACATTTGACCGTGCAGGATTGCAAGATGCTTTACTACAGATGCAATTGAGCGCCGTTCTTCCTGTCCCTGAAAACCGGTCCCCAGCTAATGTCAAAGGCAAGATGGTAGGTTTGGAGGAATATGAGTTGGCCACTCTCTCCATGCCACAGATTTGGGTTCGTGCTGCAATACTCATACGATGCAATTCGTTATTGAAGGGCCATTCGGCCGTACGATTAGAGGTACTCGAGGCACTTGCCGATTTACTAAAGCACAATATTGTTCCCCTGATACCTCTTCGCGGCAGCATATCGGCGTCAGGAGACCTCTGTCCGTTGTCGTATATAGCTGGTGCAATAGCAGGCAAGTAAGTCAAAATCTCGTCAGCATCCTGTGGTGAAGGACCATAGATCTCTGATCTATTACATGTTCTCGAGCTTGCAGTTACTTTTTGTATCTGTGACAAGTTGATTGTTTGATTCTCGTACAAGAACGCTAATGGATATTTGTCAGCCCTGATATTCGGTGCTGGATCGGAGCGGCAGAGAGAAAATTAGTGAATTCGGATATAGCGCTGCGTGAATACAATCTCAAACCTGTTGAATTTGGACCCAAGGAGACTCTTGGTGTTCTTAATGGGACTGCGATTTCAGCCGCTGCTGCTACACTAGCTCAGCACCAAGCAGATCACTTCATCGTATTGGCGCAAGTCGTAACAGCCATGGGTGTCGAAGCGTTACTGGGAAGACTTGATAGTTTCGACCCCTTCTTTGCTACTGTGCGTCCACACAGTGGCCAGAGAGAAGTAGCTGTAAATATCACTGCTTTTCTGAAGGATTCTCAATTAATCAGTAGCCATGATGGTGACAAAGAGCACCGCGTCAGTGGTGATGGAAAACTGCAACAAGACCGATATACATTACGCACAGCCTCTCAGTGGCTTGGTCCATATGTTGAAGATTTTTCTTACGCACGCCAGCAGCTTGAAATTGAGCTGAATTCTACGACCGATAATCCAATTTTCAATGTGGCCGAAAAGAGAGTGCACCATGGCGGAAACTTCCAAGCTGTTGCTATCACTTCTTCCACTGAGAAGACGCGACTGGGTTTGCAGATGATTGGTAAATTGATCTTTGCGCAGAGTTCAGAGCTATTGGATAATCGGCAAAACAACGGTCTTCCCCCTAATCTCGCAGCCGACGAGCCTAGTCTCTCTTTTACAATGAAGGGTGTCGATATCAACATGGCCGCATACATGTCTGAACTTGCTCATTTAGGTAACCCAGTCAGTACCCATGTGCAATCGGCTGAAATGCACAATCAGGCTCTTAATTCTTTGGCTCTGGTATCGGCAAGATATACTCATATGGTAGGTAGAATTGGAACAATGTTCACAACCAATCCCCGATGGTCATGATTCATCGCTACAAATCTCTAGACACAATTCACATTAATGACTATATTATAGGCACTTGATGTTCTATCTCTTATGTTCGCTTCATACCTGTACACACTGTGTCAAGCATTAGACCTTCGTGCAATGAATATGAGATTTAAAGATGTTGTAAAAATACTTATCGAAGACCTCAACATCATTGCATTCGACGATATTTTCTTGCCAGTAGATCTGATAACTCTGAATCATGCTATCTGGGCCGGTTTTGAAATTGCACTGGATGCAACAACGTCTAGGGATTCATCGGTAGGCATTCTCCTACATATACTAATAAATACTGACTGCACAGGATCGTTTCATCTTCATAGCTAAATCATTGCAACCTATTTTGATAGAAAGACTGCTTAGTAGTAGCACCAAGTCTTCAGCCTCATGGGATGCCCTGAATGTCGTGGCAATATGGACGACTAGATTTGCTGAGGTTGCACGGGTCACTTTTGACACAAACCGATCTTCTTATATGGACAGTGGTGACGCGAGCCAATATCTTGGTTTGGCAGCGAAGCGATTGTACCAGTAATTTATCTCATTCCTAGCCAATTCAATCGTCTAACATGTCAGATACATAAGAAACGAGCTCGAAGTCCCATTTCATCGGGGACTTGCTGACCACATATCACACAACCACAGGCAAGTATCAACAACCTCTATGAAAATCTAAAACACAACCAGACGGGCTCAAACTGACTTTGTAACATTCAGTAGTACTGCAACCGGTCGCAAACTCAAAAACACAGGGTCCCAAATTAGTATCATATACCGAGCACTTCGAGATGAGACTTTAATTAAGCCAGTCATGGAGTGCTTACAGGATATCTTGATTGGGGAAGCCAATCCTTAGATGGCGTTTTATAATATGGACCGAGCTACATAAAATCACGGATTGCTTAGACTACACAAGATTAGAGAGTTTTGACCTATTACTACATCCGAGCATCGCAGTCGCACATTTTGTTGTCAAAACGTAACTTTGCTATGGATGATGCTTGAGTATTATGGACCCTATAAGACCTACTTAGTCGTCTAACAAATCAAAAGCTAGCGTGCAGCTCATTTAATTTGCAATAACTCACGAGATATTATAAATTTGATTATTTCACACCTCGTTCTGGTTACTTCTTGATTCTAGATAGCTTTTGTGTCATGTGATCTAGATCTAGGCTCACTAAATCAACACCGCTTTCCTCTAACCAAATACAGAAAAAGAGCCGCATCGACCATCCTCTATATCGTCACACAGCTGCACTAGACTCATCTTCTGCGAGAAGCTCACCGTCGCAGCATATACAATCCAAAGATATACTCTTTATAATGGTGAGTACTTATTCGTGACCTCAATTTCAACCTCTACACCATATCTCAGAACAATTGACAGACTCCTTCCATCCTATTCTTTATAAACTGACCTTTCTCTCTCTTCACAGCTTCCCCTCGGCCTTTTAACTGCCGCCCAAGGGCACCCTATGCTCGTCGAGCTCAAAAGTGGTGAAACCCTCAACGGCCATCTCGTCACCTGCGATACCTGGATGAACCTTACACTTAAGGAAGTCGTGCGCACCTCTCCCGAAGGCGATCGCTTCTGGCGCGTCCCCGAGGTTTACGTAAAGGGCAACAATATCAAGTACTTGAGGGTCCCAGATGAGATCGTAGACAAAGTGAAAGAGACGCAGGGCGCACAGGGAGGATCTGGAGGGTACAGAGGTAGAGGTGGAAGAGGGGGTGATAGAGGGGACGGGAGGGGCAGAGGGAGAGGCAGAGGCGGCAGAGGGGGCAGAGGTGATAGAGGACGAGGAGCTTGAGAAGTTGCATATGATATGGGAATGCTATGGATTGGGAATACTTGAGCTGGATGGTTGGCGCATTACGGTCTTTTGGCTGCAGGCTCAGGGAAGTAAAAGGGCAAAGATGTGATACCCCATATGCAGAGATTGAGCGCGCATCAACGTCTACTTCGGCGGGGAAATGAGAGAGAGAAGATAAAGCCAGAAGCCGTCAGCTTCATGCAGCAAAATAACTAGTATCCAAGAAGATACAACATCTCTTAAAGTATCAGTTCAACTACGTGTTGATTTTCTATGTAAGTAGGTAGATGCACGTGACTAATCGCGAGGCTGAACCTCGATTAAATTTCAAGCTCTAACCTCAGCTTTACAACATCAAATGTATCAATGCCCGTAACACGAATACCAATTGATGGACTATGGCGATGCCTATGCCCTTCAATTGATGCTAGCATTGTCTCTCAAGCCTCACGATCTCTTCGCAAGTCGCCATGTCGTCTTAGGCTTACCCGCAGCAGGCTCCCTTCCCCTAGGACTGTGATAACAAACTCAACTCCTCCGAAACCCACCCAAAAGACTGTATCATGGGCATCTTTGGGTGGGCTTTCCACCATAGTACCTCAAAACGAACAGCGAATCAGGTCAAAGCCTAAGACAATCGAGGAAGCCCATACATTCGGCGTACGAGAATTAAGTTTCGGAATCGATGAGGCCCGTAGAGAATACGATGATCCCAAGAGGAAGACTCGACGGGGAAAGGTCGATGCACATAAGTACAAAGGAGTTAGCAATGCAGAACTATATGCTCGCCTCAAGGATCTGTGTACGGGGCCGAACAACTACTTCAAGATTGCCCGTTTGGTGTCGTATCTGATCGCTGATCGTGGCGAACAACCTTCCTTGGAACATTATGATGCTTTGATACGGGCAAATAGTGATGCGGAACAAGGGAGCGTTGAGGTTGTGCGGAGGTTACTACATGAAATGCAGAAAGAGGGTGTGCAACCGACTTCAACATTGTATCATGGGATTTTGCAGGTTTTGGTCAATCATCCAGATTATCTATTTCGCACCGATGTAATGCGCCAGATGAAAGAGAATTGGTTTGGGCTTTCTCCAGAAGGATTTCACTGTTTAGTGCTAGCACATTTGAGAGACCGTGAGTTGGAATTAGCAATGGATAGGTTGGAGCAAATGGTTCAGGATGGATTGCACGTGCAGCCGTGGCTCTATGATATTTTTATGTATCAGCTTGCCGAGTTGGATGAGTTGGATGAGGCATTTACGATGTTGGCAAATAGATATGAAGTGCTGGGCCATGATATTGCTCCAGATGTTTGGTACTATATGTTGGACAAGTTCAGCGATGCCTACCACGTAAGTACATAAATTTCTAAGAAGCTCCATTAACTAATGTCAGCGCAGTATGAAGGAACTAAATATGTTTGGAAAGCACGCGTACAGATGGGTAAACTAAATCCTTCCGATGGGATGTGTCTTAATATCCTTAACCTCGCAGGTCGGAATGGAGATGCACTTTTGGCCACCTCTGCCCTGCGGACGCTTTCACTTCGCAAAACGGCTTTATCTTCCTACCACTATGAAGCATTGCTAGAAGCATATTCTAGAAATGGAGACCTTGAAACGTCTTTCCGTATCCTGAATATCATGTCCAAAGCCGGTCTCGAGCCAGACACAAGCAACACTCGCCCTTTGTTCATGTATCTAACACAAAGCTCTAATCATGAGGAAGCTCGTTGCAGAACTATGGATGGCTGGGAAATACTTCAACGTATGCATGCTGGTGGTCGCTCCATACCTCCCGCCGCCGTAAATGTCCTTCTCGAAGCTGTGATTACAACATGCAGTTTCACCGAAGCATTGGACTTATACAAACAAGTCCACACTATCGTTGAATCTGGTCCTAACGCTGAGACCTTCAACGTCCTGCTACGTGCTCTTTCTCGTAATAATCAGCGAGATGACGCTACAAAGCAGCCTAAACCGTCAGCGATGTTCCTCGTGTCCGAGATGCGTGCGCTTAAAATCAAGCCGGATCGATTGACATATGATCGTCTGATTCTAATTTGTCTGATGGAGGACGATTATAGTTCCGCTTTCCGGTATTTAGAAGAGATGGAAGAAGTAGGCAAGACTCGTGGAGAGTCCGATTGGTGGATGCGAGCTGGGACCGCTGCAGCGATGGTGCGTAGGTGTATTTTGAATCGTGATGAACGTGCCTGGCAGATACTAAAAGAATGGGAGAATCGTGGTGTTGGCCAAGGTGGATGGAGAAGTGTCAGAAAATGGGCGGAGCAACATTGGACTGCGTCGCGTGAAGAAAACGGACTTGGTCATACTTATACTACTTAAGCTAGTGTGAAGTAATATACATCATGTATGGCTTCAGCAGTAGTACACCATTATATGTAGAATAGAGATGTGCGATCATATATAGTAAATGCATCGCTTGTTGTAAGAATCTGGAAATAAGTAAATACTTATTCATGATCTCTAAAATCCTTGCTTCCAGGCATGGCTCCAATTACTACGCGATAGCAATTAAAATATCCCCCTCGGTGATGGACCATAAACTCTTAGTCGCTATTGCGTTTTTTTGAAGCTCTATCTTCCAGTAGAGTTTCACAACAGTTGTCCGTTTGTCCCGTCTAATCAGCTCTCGCCGCTTCTGTTGTCTTCTAATATCATCATTTTAAAGTCTCCATTTCCATCAGCATTGAATTTCTGATACCCGCAAGAACTCCGTCTCCCGCTCTCTCTCCATCACTGGCAGGCATATCTCCAGCTAAAACGACACTTAAAGGGCGTGGTAACACAGTCGATAAAGTATTTCGTGGTACTGCGGGGTGGACCGTCGACGGAAGGGCGGGCATTTGTGGAATGTAGGTGCTTCTCGCGCGTAATTGGGGACCAAATCGGTAGAAAATAAATGGGACGGGAATGAGGAGCATTGAGAGGAGAGCTAGCAGTGTTACTGTTGTTTCCGTTAGTGAAACCTTCATCATCTCTTCGGTTGTCGTAATTTGCAGCCACGGAAGCAGGGGTTGAAAGAGATTTCAATGAAGTTGGGGAGTTTAAGATATGGGGAGAGGCATACAAGCCCATTGCAATCCAATTTTATTGATCATCGGCATAGTAAACAGGGGGAAGCAAGCGGAGATGGTGAAGCGCGTGAATGTTGAACCAGCAAGAACTGAGGCACCGTACCGAGTTGTATAGATGTCGTTGGCATAAAGTGGAAGGCAGAGCTATATTCTGATATCAGTAATGTTTTGTAGAGCCAAAAAGCTTTGGTGGCAATGAATGAGAAGAGCAGTACTGACCATATTCAAAACGTACGAGAAGCCGAATAAAACACCTGAGCTACATGGAACGGTCCAATGAATACCCTTCCGCCCGCTCCATGCTATCCAAAGTAGTGAGATTGGTAAGGTAATGCTTCCGAGCATTGCTGAGAAGAGACGTTTTTCGGGGGGGATCGCACTACCGGATTTGATAGCTGCGAGTCGTGCGGGTTGGTAGGTTACTGTGATCGAAATTAGTCAGATAGTTGGATGAGTAAATGCACTAACCGCGATCAATTGATGCAATAGTAGGTACTGCCAGCAGTGATCCAACCATCATTGGTGCGAATGCCATACCAGTCTGGTATGGGGTAAAGCTGTATGTCGTTTGAAAAAGAACTCCATAGGCAACTTTATGAATATTAACAAATAGATTTTTCAGTAAAGGAAGGGAAAGTGAATAGCCTACCATAGTACGAGAAAACAACTGATTGAGTGATAGCTAGTAAAAATGCTGAAGGAAACAAGATAGGTTCAACCATCAACACTGGTTCACATTAGCTTTCCCATTTCAGGATGGATTTACTTAGAAGAGAGACCTACTATGCAATGGCCTTTTGACTGAGGTCCAGCAAGCCTCGAGCAAATTCCTCTTCTGCACCGCGTCACCAGATTTTTTCGCCTGTTTCCTTTTTATCTCAGGTCCATATGTCTCTGGCACCATATAGGCACCAATCAAAACTATGCTCACCAAAACCGCATTTGTCCAGAATGTCCAACGCCAGTTTCCAGAGCTCGAAATTACAGCAGCACTGGTCATGGGACCAACTTGTGTAGCCCAAATGATGAATAATATGAAGAACACCGCAACGTATGTACCCAGTCGCTCCAAACTTATGTCAAAGATGTCATTTAATGTTCCAGACCCGACCGTCAACCATGGTCCAGCAAATATACCAGCAAGGAATCTTGTAATAAGTAGTGAGAATACGCTTTCGGAAGCACCTCCAACACAGGTGAACAACAGACATAGTGGAGTAGTAATTTTGTAGATGAGTGTTCGTCCGAGCACTTCTGATATGGCACTGCATAGTAGAGCACCTATCCCAACACCAAAGGCGTACATCGAGGCAGGAAGAATCGCGATGGTGAGAGAAACGTGGAAGATAGTGATGATAGAGGGGATGGCCGACACATAGATTGGGGTGCCAAAGGTTCTATATTGATCAGCAATTTCACTGAAGCTCACAAATCATTCCTGCCTTGGCGACAGATCTATACAAAGTTGATATAGGCTGATATAGGTTTAACTTACGCAACAAAGCCAGATATCAGCACGAAAGCTGACACCCCTAATTTCTTTCCCTTGCTCCAATTTCTTGGGTCGGCAGTATCATTGGGCTCAAAGTTGCTCTCCTACATACATAGTGGTTTAGTCAGTGATAAAATTCACACCCAGCTTCTGAAACCATTAAGACTCTTTCTAAGCTATCAAATTACTCACCAATCTATGCAAATTGATTTCCATTATTGTTTGCGCCAAGTTCTGTTCCTGAACCAAAGCCAAAGAAATATCCTCTGCTGCTGTTTCATACGAGGCACTAGAAACTCCATCCTCATCTCGTGAGATTACACTCTGTTGCTGAAGACAGTTAATTCTTGGGCATTCCGTGTTATTTGTGAGGGTCGCCGATGTGGTAGTGGTGGCAGTTGTTCCAGTGAGACGGTGCTCTTGTGTTTCATCTGTACCGGCCTCGTGTCTTGAGTGACGGTTGTAGTAGCAATTCTCGACTTGACAACCTGGCAGATGAGAAAGGGGAGAGTTGTGCAAGGTTTCACTGCTTGCTGTGTAGGTGGTTCTGAGAGATGAGGCTGCCATAGAAGTGTTACAACAAGGCTTTGAAATGAGGTTTGGGCACGCAATGTTGTCTGGAGTTTGTCCGCCTGGTTGAAGGATTTAGCTCCTTTAGAAAGCTCTGACAATTTGAATCGTGACTGTAAATATTGGTCTGTGACTCAAAGGTTATTAATGAAGCTTGAAGTATGGTGGACTGTTTCTGATCAGAAAAAAAAGTAAGAATCATAGGTTTGCAATAAAAGGAATATAATTAGCAGGCTTTGTGTTCTTCGTATCTATTAGATAGATTGTTCAGTAACATAAATTGAGTTTATTGTACACTTGGTATAATATTGGATCGAGGGGTGACCTGTCTAATTGTGTTATTATGGTTTTCAGTCTGTCTTTGTTAAATCATTAGTTTAGACGTTTTATGCTCATCATCATAAATATTAAAGAACGAGAGTTTGCTATCGCAAAATGATCCAATTGGATTTCAGTCTGCCTTCCCACTTACATGAATTAGAAAATAACATGGATTTCCCCAGTTCCAAATGTGCTCCAAACTTAGTGTAGTAACCCAGAAAGTTCTAATTAAATACATTGCATTCAGGAAGTTCTAGCGCTAGAATATTTGGTTTTTTGTTCGCTGCTCATTCACTTTGATCTGGAAAATTAATAAAGAACGAACACTTGAGCCTAATCTCAGAATCACTATGTACTATGATTATTTAGTTTAGAGACTAGTAGCTAGGCGATGTCATAGCCACTAACAAAGACCTACAATCACTTGTCGTCTTAACAATTATCCTAAAGCATCCGTCTATAAGATTCGTCAAATGAATTCCGCATCCTCCTTCTCAATTTTGCAGTAAGCACAACCAAATCCAAACGCAAAAAGTGACATTCTCCCAGATATTTAACTCATAATGGGCAAACGGTTCACTCAAAAACAACTTAATGTTCTTCAACATGCCATCAATGACGTGGGATTGGAGGTTGGCAGCCTTACTCCAGAGAAGCTGAAGGTGAGTCGACAAAACGAAATCCCCCTGGCCTCTCCCAGGCATCTTTACTTGAGTATGCGATTACGACTGATGTTTATTTGTGTAGCAAATTGAAAAAAAGTCAAATCTGGATATCGGCCAGATCAGAAGACATTTCACTCGAGAAAGGGCTAAATCAGCTAGATTAAAGGGAGACGGTGAAATGGATTTACGCCTAGAAAAGAAGCTTCTGATTGCTGAGGATGATGAGGATGATGAATATGAGAAATATTCGGAGGTTGACTATGAGGCAATGGATGTAAGTGAGACTGTTGAGGGAACAAATGAGGAAGTTATTTAACAAATATTGAAGGACGAAGCCTCTGTTGAAACAACGGATCAAAGGATTGATACCTTGAGAAATGATGAATCCCATATTAGAGGTAAGATTACAGAAAAAACATGTTTTCATACTCGGATACTTATTATACTCATAGGCTACGGTATTGCAGGTGATCAGTGCGACACGGGTATCGAGCGCAGCACAGGACATCCCAAGAAAAATGGCTATCAACATCCTACAAGCGACGAAATCTCAGAATCCAACGAACTATTTGTCAGTAGCCTGAGCCATAACATCAGATCTGGTATGCTAAACCACGACTTTGATCAAGCAGAATCCGTTTCTGATGCAGGGATCATCCGTGACATGGCTTCTGATTACGCTAACGCCTTTGGATATGTTAGTCCAAATAAAAGAAGTAGGTGGAATGTCGGAACCGGAGGTCAGTTTTCCCTATTCTGGGACTGGCTTGGAGGATTTATGAAACTATAGATGACATGCTAACAGCTGATAGAAGATGAAGAAGCCTTGAAGCACCTCGGTGCCGATGACTACAAGCTCTATAAAGGTGAAGTTGATACTCTTGAACGACTAGAGTCCCAAAGAGCCGCTCTTCAAACGGGATTGAACAACTTTGTTGGTCTCGACGACCGGATTAAATGGTTCTCAAAGCGCAGGTTCGATCGAATTTTGAAATGAAATGCCATCACCGTCACAGAGAATACATTAGAAGAGCGAGGTTTGGAAACACGTTCATTCAGCTGATACTATAAGATGGATTATGAGAGCTTCGCTCGAAATTGATGCACCGAGTTTACCGAACAGATCGCGATTTACCCATACTGTAGGGACTTTTTAGATTATCTTCCAACGAGAGTATTAACAAACTGTTGTATGGTATTCCAGATCAGAAAGAGCTATGAAAAGTTTTCAGGGAATAAGATGCTTCAATTTTTCAGCCGTCACCTAGTCGGAAAGTATATCGCAACATCGAATAGATATACTTTTAATGTGCAGCCATAAACTGCATGGTATAGCCTGAGACTCACCAATAATGAACTCAAAACGAAAAGTGCGAGCTATCGCCCAGTATGTTGCTACAGCTGGCGCTAGTGATGGTTTCAGCGAGAGATCAGATGTGAAGTATCTTCCATGACGAGCCACTGAACAAAACGACATCGGCCGAAGAAATTAGAATATAAGTTTTCACTGGCGAAAAGAACTAGATAGCTCATGGTGGACCCACAAGAATGTTTTGGGATATGCTGATTTCACACATTTGCGACTTACCCTATTCGCAAGCTTTCGCTCCCGGCGTTTTTCTAAGTTGACCGCTATTAGAACCTGAAAATAATATAATTTTGTTTACAATGCAAGATAATTTAATAGAGACTCGCATATTCAACGAAATCTCCTTACCTGCTTGTCCAGCTTCCCACTTCTTCCACATTTTCCCGCTAGATCCACCTGTGCAAGACGTGTGTGACCAATACGTTGGTTTATGTCGACGTTGCTTTGGTTTCCCGTGGAAACCTGAGTCATATTAGTAGTTGACAAACCCAAAACTGGAAGGATAGAATACACACATCTGTAATTGTGGTTCGACTTTCGTGCCGTGAACTTGTCACATTGTCCACAATATCTGAGGTCTTTCGGAAACCAAGTTCGCAGTCGATGATGGAGCTTGTACTTCCTAGAAAAACACATGCAATAAGACTCAGCCACGCCAGTGTGGCAACGCCTTGATCTTTGAGCTAATACAGTTCTCGATTTCTGACCCCGAATTTCTGCAGCAAAAGCCAATTCGTGGCATATGTTCCTTCCATGTGCAAATGGATGTCTACGTTCCTCGCCACAGAGTGGGCCTTCACCTGTGCTCTGAAGAGACATGGAGTCTTCTTTACTTCGGAGTGCGTAAAGTTGTTTACTGGTAAGGTCAGATAGCTCTCGATCATATGAAGTGGTGTACTGACTTAGCCAAAGAGAAGCATATTCGATCATTAGGCAAACACTTTTCAAGGATCATAGCACGAATCTCAAGTGGAAAAGAGCTGAAGTAGAGGTAGTCAAATGTGGCCATGATGTAAAAATATGTGATATGTATGACAATTAGCTGAATGTGCTACTTTTGTCCTTGATAGCACTACTACCAAATGTTGAAAGATCTCATTTGAAATGAAGAAACAATAACAGCTTTATATTTTCCTTACTCTCAAAAGTCAACACACAAAGCCAAAATTAGAAACATATTTTAGGACACTAAACGAGATAGCTAGGCAGATAGTAGGCTTCGACCTAACTTGTCTCTTGGCATTTTAGGCATATTGTAGTCACGTGATTATCTATCTGCTCAGGGGCGTTCGTTTACAAAGAAATACTAAGCGAGATTTGCATAATTCTGAGCTACCTGTATGGTGCCGAGGATGCATAGCATAAGAACAACTATCCATAGCTTTAAGCGTTACAAGTCCAATTGACAGAGAACGTAAAACACGGAAGAGATTCTCCGTGTTTTAGTGATCTTGTTGTGTGGCGAAGGGCAAATTAAGTCAATATAATAAATATATCAAAGACCAGTTAGGGAAGGAGAGTCACAAATCACAAATTACAAATCTCTAATTCTAAGTGAGCTATGATTATAGAAAGGGCTCTACTCTGCTCTTTGTGTTTTTTGGGAGGCGGGTGTTTGTTGGTTTCTAAAAAAGCAATCGTTGTACTCAGAAATAGCCTAACCGCATCAATAAATTCTAGGCATTTTTGAGTGAGCTGCTGAAGATAGCACAGTACTTGTCCGGTTATTCGATCCAGTCTTTGATTCCATAGCTGGTCTATGGATTACCCAAATACTTTACTTGAAATGCCACGTTCCGGCTTATCTTAGGGCAACGTGAGTATTGGTACTCCTTCCTCAGAACAAAGTTCAACCAATATACCAGAATATAAAATGAGCAAGCTTTTTGCATGTATCGTCCCCCGAGAGATTTTCCATCTTTTTCACGTCCGATCAATAATTAAAAATCTACAACACAACAGAGGTCAACGCATCCACTCCCGAAGTTCTTACTTTGTTAATAATATATAAAGTGTGGTGTTCGATCGTAGACGATCAATAGAGATATAAATAACTGTTGACAGACCAGGCGCGTTGGGAAGGTATGATATTCACAATTTCACCATATAAAGAGCGAAATCTCATGCAAGCTATTCGTAATAAGTACAGGATTAATTTCTCTCTTAACAAAAAGACACCCACGGCTGGTGAACTACGGAGAATAAAAAGGACGACCCGAGAAAGGAAAAAGAAATCTCTCGGCAGGCTTGCGGCTCAACTTTTGTGGAGGGTCGGGAAAGATTGTCGTTTCATTCGAAAAACACTAGAGCAAACTGAGACCGTTTCTTCCCTCGAGTCATACCAAAAGCAGCACTAAGAACTCCACGTAAAGCAAAAACACACGTAAGAATTTGTGTTGAGTTGCATGCAAAAGATAGAATTTGCCTCGTCAGTCAAAGCTACTCCAGCCTCGCAGAAGCTAGAGACATGTGTGTACGATTTCATTGCCGCGCTCCCTGCTTTCCCCCACCGGTTCGTTTCTTTCCGCGCAGTGTGTAATTAAGGAATCTGTTGATTAAAGAGACAAGAAGAATCGAAGAAAGGTATGTGGCTTATGTGATCGTCGTTGGGGTACTGTCATGATGAGGAAGAACAAACTAACTCCGAATACGCCGGCGTCGGTGAGACGGCTTAACGAAGAGAGAATCCCTTTTTGCGCTTCTCCTCTAATGGTCTCCCGCTTTCAACCCTCGATTTCTTCTCCTCTAGCTCCATACGCTGGCGTTCAAGCTGCTCCTTCATCTCGCGATGGCGTGCGTACAATTCCTCCTCACTTTGCTTCAGCTTGCTCTCCTTCTCGGCAACCTTCTGCTGGAAGACCATCTTCATCTCGGCTTCCATCTTGGCGAGCTTCTGCTCGTGAAGTGTGCGCTCCTCCTCTTGTTTTACGGCTGGGTTGACCTCCTTGAAAACACTTGGATCTTGAGCAACACCCATACCGGTGAGCTTCTCGGATCTGTAGTTCTCGTATAGTGCATTATTGGTGTGTTCCTTCAGCTCCTCCATGTGTGTTCGGATCAACATTTGACGCAACTTGACAAAGTCACAGTGTTCTTCGTTGTCGACTTCGATGACACCCCAGGGGTAACGACGTCCTCGAACCTTGCGTCCATCGGCGCTAGTGATCTCAGAATTGGCACCTACAACCGCGAAAGGAACTTTAGACATAATTTCGTTGTTCTCAGCAATCGTCTCATCGTCATCTAGTTCGTACCTGGGGCCTTCGAAGATTTGAATCGAGTGGTGCTTGATATCGCTTAAGATCTGCGTAACAGTTAGTAGTGTCTCACAGGATATACCAAAACAATCTTACTCTAGCCTTGAACGACAAGATCTCCTCGTCAGTCATGGTGTCGGCTTTGGCAATGACCGGGATCAGATTGACCTTGGTATGAAGTCTTCGCATAACCTCGATGTCCAAAGGCTTCAAAGCGTGTCCGGTTGGCTGAATAAAGTAAACACATGCATGTACTCTGTTATCGACAATGTTCATTCTGTTAACCTTGTTCTCAGCATCCAGGTAGGCATCGAATCGTTGCTCAATGTTATCCACGATTGGTCGCCAAGATTCATCATTGTTAACGAAATCACCAAAACCTGGGGTATCAACCACAGTCAATCGTAAACGAACGCCATTCTCCTCGATATCAGCACTAATGGATTGTATAGAAACGGTTTTTGGGATGATGTCGAGACTTGGTCCCTTGCGTTCCCGGGGTGGGTATAGTGAGGTGTTGAAGAGAGTATTGACTAAGGTTGATTTTCCAAGTCCGGATTCACCTTGTACATGTGTAAGTAATGTTTCTGATTAGTGTGATACTGGACGTGACCTACCAACAACCATTACATTGAAGTTGAAACCCTTGCGCACACTCTTGCGGTGCCATTGATTTGGTAGATTTGCAAAACCAACGTAGCCTGTCAACTTTCTCCTGACAATATTGCGCATGTCGCTAGCCTGCTGGGCAGCGATTTTTGGGTCGCTTGAGCTCACGCTTTGAGGTACCTCTTGTGTTGGCGACACGGCCTTTCCATTCGGAACAGGTGCAGGTGAGCGGGATGGTGCCGCTGGGGCAACGCCATTTGCAGCTGTGTGATATGTTAGTTTGACGTGTCAAATGCTGTGGCACAGAGCCTTTGCAAGTCTTGATCCAGGGACCATCGGAAATAAGAGTGTAAGAACACAGTTGGGAGGATTGAAGAGGTTCTGCCGGAATATAGCCCGCTCCAGAAATCTAGAGCCTTGGAAATCCCGACATTCAAATACAGCTCAATATCCCTCGGAAATCTCCTACATAGCCTAGCAGACGATATGGGAGAGATAACGTACCCATTGTTATGTTTGTTGATGAGGATCGAGGTGAAACTAGGATGGTTCGAGACTCTGAATAAGAAAACATGATTAGCCTATGCTACGATGAGACAACAGTGCGCGATCGTGATGAAACGATAGCAGGTACATCGCCAGCAGCAGTCTAGCGGTTGATGGAATGGTAGTGAGATGAAGATGAAGCGCAGTGCTTGATGGGGAGGATATAGCGCACATACCGAAGATATGTCCTCAACCAGTAGTCGATCGCGTGCGTACGCTATCGTCGTCCTTGAGCAGATACCGTGAGGTCAATTGTATAGATGGTGGTGATGACTGGCGCGCTGATGTCAGTTGGGGGATTTTTTTGTTAGGAGAGTGACAAAAGTTTGAGGGTGAGATGTGCATTTGGGGGAGCGGAAAGGGGGTATTGCAGGGATAGTGGAGCTATGAAATTAAATCTCCCAACTTCGAGGATTGCGCGACGGGCATAGTAGCAGAACGTACCGAGTGTGTTGGGGGTGGCACTCACGTATGGAGAAGAGGCGAGTAGAGCACAAGGGAAATATACGTTGCACGATGTGTCGTGGGGTGGCAGTCTTTTCCTTTGCAGTACGGGGACGAGGACAGCGCAACCTAATGGAACCCTCAATTCGAGAAATCCTCTCCGCACAAAGTTTGTCTCAATTGGGCGATAGGGGCCACACCAACGCTAACCCAACCCGGCAAGGTGCAAGGTCCGTCGTGCACGTTGTTTGTTTCTCACGTGATCCTGCTGGACTCGCTACATCTCGACGTCAAAGCCATGGCGTCTATGCTAATTGCTATAGGGCTAAGAGATGTATTGGATAGTAAGCTAGTAGGGTGTCATATGTATATTATGCTCTGACGGAGTGGATGCGTCTGTATCTCTATTCTATGGCCATGCTTGAACAGCTCTCAGGGACAATTCAAGCAGTCGAATCATGACCAAAACACCAACTCCATTCCAGCGCTACGCTACGAGTTGCACATCAATCAGTAGCATTATTCCGCCCCCTCCAAGACCATAGATGACTGAAACCGGCCACGTGGGTGTGGGGGATCCTTTCTAAACTCTGTTGTGAGGTTCTTGTTACATGCTTCAGGTAGAATAGGCGAGAAACTTTGATGGTGAATTACACCTTTTAGCTAGGAGCTTTGAGTGCACAAACTCTATTCAAGGATTTCGTTTTTGGTTCCAGACGTAGGAAGCTTGGTGAGATGATATAATAATTGATGTTTTGATATTGAGGATAAAAGCAGAAACTGGGATTGAGTAATGGCCGTTATTGTGCAATAAACACATATCAATTTACTTCTCATCCAGGTAGATCTAATTACCAAAGACAAGCAGAGTTATAATAGCTGCTCTGAGGGTAAGTACCAATCAGTTCTGGGAAATCAGAAAACATTCTATGCCACCATTCTGTCGGTGCTGAGTTATATTCAATTGTCTCTGGTCTATGAAAGGTTGATTACCAATTGTCTTTGAAGATTGGTTTGTCATCTGTGTCCTACACCCACCCTACGCCATACACCATACACCCCTATTCACTGCTTGCCTCCTTACCCTTCTCCTGTCAATTTCTTGGTCATGTTCTGCATACATCTAAAGGCGCTAGGGGCGGCTATTGTCCATACGGCCATCGCTATGATGAGGTTCGGTGAGATACTGAGAGATGTCCTAATCATAGTCATATTCGCCTACTCTGAAACTATGGGATGATATATCGCGACGAGATTCAAGGCCACGCCCACCAGTTATATCGCGAGGAAGTTTTCTCACTGCTGGTCGAGAATGGCTAGGGGGACTTGTTCGAATTCTGACTAGCGATGTAGAATATCCTGTAGGTGATTCATCTGGAGGAGAGCGTGGCTCACGAGAGTTGTCCCGAATGATGTTGCTGTCGATGTTGACAGTATACTGCTGATAAGGTGAGTGGTCGCGGCGACTAGTTGCCTGACAGGGCCGTTGAGTTGACTCAATGTTAAGCCGGATTTCCATACTCTCAAATCTAATTTTCAAACTTGCTAGCTGTCGTGTCAAGTTTTCGATAACTATCTATCAGGTCAGTCTTTGTAATTTATGAAAGAGGTTGGAATCTTGCCATTATTATTGGAATGCAATTGCCTCTCCATGGCGTCGATTCTCTGAGACTGTTGTCCCTCGAGCTCTCGATGACGACGATCCAGCAGCATACGTGATTGTGGAATTTGCTGAGCTGTATCAAATTAATGCTGCATGTCCAAATGAAACCCTACGAAAGAACCACTCACCGCCCGCAAATCTTGCATTACTCCAGAAAGGCTCCTCTATGAAGTCATCCATCGTTCGCCGTCCGAAGCGCTCCCTAATAAGTGCCGTCCGTCGCTCCCGTCGTCCCCCGCCATCCAGCAACTGCGCCCACGACGAAATATCATCAAACGCACCGGCTTGTCGCAACCTCGCAAGATAACGCAAGATAGTCGTACCTCGCGAGAAGTCTCTGTAAGAGTTGCTGTCATGCAGAATACGCAGGACCGCAAGCTCGATCGCTTCAGGATGGACGCCTCGAATAAGCGATTGGAAAAGCCAGGCCTCTTGATCGCTATCGTAGAGACCGGCTAGGATATTATAACTAGCTAGATGGTAGGAGCCACGACCAGATTGGTCGGCATAGAGGTCAAAATAGGCTAGGTTTCGTTAGTTCTAGTGGAAATTTTGTAATCTTGTAGCTTTTGAGGGTGCTTACAGAGATCGAGTTTTCTGCCCCGTCTCGACATTTTGATTAATGATATGTGAATGTTGTGTGGTATTGGATGGTATTGGATGATTTGGCTGGGACGATGCTCTCTGTCCTCTGGATGTACGGATCAAGCGGGTATCTACTTGTCTTCCGGGCCCAATTATATCTCGACAGACACAAAGCAAATTCGGTATGGAATATAAAGAAGTTCGCGGAATTATCTAGAACCAGAAAGTATTCCTAAAACCACACATTGTATAGAAAAATGGTTAGTTACAGGTACCAAGTTAGCCATAATCTTTGTACTTTCCAATCAGAAACCGGCCGATGTCTTTGCCCCAGGACGTATTTGCCGGTGAAGTTATCATCACAATGCAAGAGGGCCACTGTTTCATTTCCTAGACAGGATTTCAGCATGATCTGAATGCAGATCTTATTGTTCCGCAAGCGAGAAACAAATTCGAATAAAACTTCGCTGCATTACCTGCAGCTCCCCTGGCAAGAATAATACTACAGTGCTGCCTAACAAATTGAATATGTCACTCATGATTCAAATTTCAGACGCACAGCCTGGAAATTCTGTAAGTAAGCCTTTGTCCTTTCTATGGATATGTAACACGTACAACATGGAACGAGCTGATTGAATGAATGAATGAACTTAATTCTGATACTGCCTGTTAATACTATTTTAAGATGTAAAGAGTTGTGTCTCGTACCAGAGGACAGTGCTTGATGTATGTGCTCAGATTAGAAGCGAATATTTTTCTTCTGGAGATTGCAGCCACGAATTTTAGAAGTAGCGGTGGTATATACTTGGTATTGTTTTGCTCTTATCGAATATCAAATGTGATTATATAGCCCTCTCTGGCATTGCTACAATCTGACACGCCTCTCTGTTCAAGAAGGCTTGACTTCAGCATAATAGAGATTGGTGCATGTTTCCATCTTTGCGCTTCTAATGTCTACAACAAGATAATCTATGATACGACAGCATTTGCAAGCTCCTCTTTTTTCTCTTCTTCCTCTGCACTCTTGGGGCTTGTCTTGTTACTTCTAACCTCTTGTAGCACAGCATCTATCTCTTGTAAAAACCTCGTAACCTCCTCCTCCGTGCCAACCGTTATTCTTATACACCCAAGGCAGCCATGCTCTTTCCCACGAAACCTTACCACAACGCCTCTACTTTCGGCAAGCTTTTCGTAAACTTTCACGGCGGTGACATTGTCAGGTTTGCCATCTGTTCCCAGCAGTTCTACCAACAGAAAATTGCTAGCGGCGCCTCCCCTGAATCTTCCCACTCCTTTCACCTTAGGCAGCTCAGTAAGCAATCGATTCCTTTGAGTCACAATCTTCTCCACATTACTCCGCATTATAGCCAATCCTGCTTGCTGTAGTGCTTGACAGGCAATTTCGCTTGTTGGGTTTGAGATATTGTACGGGGCCTTCAAGCTATTGAGTAACCTCGCAATAGGCTCAGATGTGAATGCAGCACCTAATCTTAATCCTGCGAGTCCAAAGGCTTTTGAAAGAGTTTGTAAAACAACAAGATTTGGCCATTCCGTGACCCATTCCGCCAGCGAAGAGTCTTTTGGTGCAAAGTCAACATAAGCCTCATCAAGGACCACTACACCATTCCATGTTGGATGTTCTAGTATTTTCTGGATGTCTGCCTTTGGTATGGCGGAACCAGTTGGATTTCCTGGCGAGCAGATGTACACCAACTTAATGTTTGTTGATTCTGGTCCAGAGAGTGTAGAAAGTATAGCCTCCACGTCAATCCCAAACCCCGGGGCAGGTAGAAGCGGGACTTTTACCAGGCCAACATCATTCACTTGGGCCGACACGCCGTACATCCCATAAGTGGGTGGGCAGACAAGGATTTTGTCCCGACCTGGGACACAGAAACAACGCAGCAAGGCATCAATGGCTTCATCACTACCCACGCCAACAAAAAGGTTTGCTGGCGTTATGTTTCGAGGAGTATGGGCATGTGTATTTCGTAATGTGCAAAGGAGCTTCTTCAGTACAGGTTGGTGAGGATCTGGGTATCGATGGAGGCCGAGAAAGTCAATTGAAGGGTCATCGGTTGTATAAGAAGCTGGTAAGGAGGAGCGAGCGAGTGCTGGGCCATAGGCATTCTCGTTGGCATCTAGGAGAATGTTGGTTCCGTCGTCCTTGTAGTCGCTGGAGAGTGAGTCAGTCTCAAGATAGCAAAAGAGTTGGGGAACAGTTCATACTCTCTAGCACAGCGGTATGGCTCCAATGCAAGTATATTAGGGCGGGCACATATCTCCAGCCTGAACGGGAGTTTTGTTGAAGCCATTTAGAGTAAATGAGGTTCTTCAACTGGTAATTGCTGTGATGGTTGGTGGGGTTGAACTCTGGTGCGGGACAATTTGTAGGTTTAAAGAAGCCAAGGCTCAGCCTCGCCGCGCAAGGCTGTGAAATGAACATCCTCCCATGCTTCTTTACATGTCCTTTCGACCTTTCTAAAGGGTATACTGTACAAGAATCAGTATCGTTGATTTTACAGGGTTCTTCTGTATCTTATAAGTGAAGTCTGTAAGGAACATTGATTGGGGTAGTACGCAAGAATGCAATCATTATATTACCACTGTATAATTAGAGCCTGGTCAGTTCCGTTTAATAATTCGGGCGGCTTGCTAGAATGCAATTATTATAATACCATTATATTAGTAGAGCTTAATCGATCTTATCTAATGATTCAGGCAGCTAGCTAGAATACAGTCACTGCTACACGTTTACATTTCGATATTTCTGGCCTCATATCGGGTGATTCAAATCAATGGAGAACCATTCTTGAATTCAGATAACGAGATACAATTGGATAAAGCTACATGCTCTTCTTGTAACCCTTTGATTAGACCGCTCGAAAACAAGAGCTCGTGGTCGAACTTCTACCAAATGCATAACATCCCTCCCCTTCTTTCACACACCAACAATCTGCTATATTATCTAATCCTTGCTGATTAAATAATCTGCCTTTTAAGGTGATATACTCCTTCACCTCTGTGTAGTCACCTCGAATCTATCTGGGAATCTCAGTATTTCCGCCAGCAACCTTCTCTGAACCGCTGAGGCAAGTCTTCGAAGGAGGGCATCAATGCCACTGAAGAGTGGTAAGAGGCGGATTCTCAAATAGACTCTGAAGTGACCTTCCTGAGGCTTCCGAGTCGTCTATCTAGCGATTTACTTATCCGACTTCCTGAATTCGATTGTGATTTCGTGTTCAGCTCTCTTCACTACGAAAGTACAATTAATCAATGGAAATGAACATGAGTGGTGTGTATGATCTTACCATACAACTTAATTCCTACAATATACGATTTTCTTCTCACCACTCCAGTTAATGGCTTGAGGTTTATTTTGGCATATTGATGCCCAGCATCCAAGCCAGGCCAAACCCAAGAACACACCCACAAACCAAAACAAAGAGATTTTTCAAAACCGTTGGCGAAAAGAATTGAAAGACCTCTGTAGTAGTCTTGTCATCAGATTTAGATGCATTGACCAGTTGCTCACCGGAGTGAGTTGAGCGATCTTTGGAATCCCCAGGAGGCTTGTTCGAAGCGGAAACAACTATTGTCACGCTTGACCCATCTGCAACCAGGTCTCTCCCTGCTTGGATGAACCTCCGGGTTCCCAGCGTTGGTGGAGTTATGTCGGGTGCATTCAACAGTTCCATGAGAGCAGTACGTGGCTTTGCACATCTGGATTTGGCTGGGTGCTTAGCTGACTGGGAATTATCTGCCAAGTCGTTCTTCATGCATGCCTGCTTTTGTATCGAATCGAATCGACGTTGCAGTGTCGCAGACTTTGACATGGATTTTCGGTTACTCTGCGTGTTCTTCTGTTTATGCACCGTTTTATCTGGCGCATCTTCTGCTTCGGACTCGTCAGCAGCCATTCTGCTCTCCAGTCCGCTATTGTCGGATCTCAAGCTGCTCAAATTCAATATGCGATCCTCATCAACTCTCTCTTGCCCTATCGTGTCAGATTCTCTCTTCGGCCTAACTCCAGTCTTTATAGCAGCGATTTCCTCTTCTATGAGAGAGTTAATGCTCTTTTTGGGGAGATTCTGGCATGCTCCAAGCTTTTCCGTAGCTGATCTGATCCACTGTTTGAGGTCAGAATTGTCCTTCATCAAATCTGCGTTTTTTTTCTCCAGGTTCTGAGATTTCTCTTGGAGATTATACATAAGGCTCATCTTGTCTCTGCAGATTTTAGCATCCTCGATCAGCCGATTGTTCTCCTTTTGAAGCGTCAAGACATCCAGCAGGCGACGACTACCATGGTCTTTAAATCTCTTGATAAAGCGCCATGTTGAGAAATGCTGTATCTCTTCGTATGACGCGACAAGTCGAAGCTCAAGTGCAGCTTTTCTCAGACTCAAGAGTGTTGACAAGTTTACTTGCTCTGACTCATTCATTGAATCCTTCAGTTCATTGATCTCGATCTTGTCTGATGATATGGTGTCTTTCTGTTCTTTAATTCGGATCGAGAGTTCATCGTTCGACCTTCGCAAACTAGCCGTGTCTTGACTTTGCTGCTTGATAAGTCGACCTAGCAGTCTGATATACTCCAATTTATCGTAGGTGAAAGGCAAACTAAACCCAGCTGAAACTGCATCGCGCAACGCGCTTTCGATACTAGTTTGTAGAAGAACGTTGTTGTCATTTTTCTCCAAACATTCTAGCTTGTTCTGTAAATCAAAAATGGTTGCCTTTTGCTCCTCGAGACTTTTATTGGCTTTCTCTGCCAATTCTTTCAAAGCATCTTGCGCTTTGGTCTTTTCCGTAATAAGGTTCTTGGTTGTCGATTTGTTTGTTTCAAGTATTTCGATTTTCTGCGCGAACAATTGGGCTTTTGATCTTTGGGTGCTCACTTGCGATTCAAGATCGGAAATGTGTTGAAGGTATGACTTAGCAAGATCGTCTACTTCTAATTTTGCATTCAATAGGGTTTGATACTCATTCTCCGCGGGTCCGATTTTTGTCTCCAGGTCATTGTGGTGTAGCTTGAGGTTTTGGTATTCCTCACTCAAACGCGACATCTCGGATGATTTCTCTATCATTAAATGTTCAAGCTCAACAATTCTGTTGTCCTTTGCCTGAGATTTTGAGGTAATAGATTCCAGTGTGTCCCTCAGCTGTGTGATTAATTCTAAATGTGCACCCAGCTTGGTTGAGGATTCAGTAATAGGCTGATCAACATCCGACATTACGGAGTCATTGGTAACGAGACAAGAAGGAGACTGAATTATAGCATGCTGTCCAGTCGGTTGTGGCTTGTTTTTCTCCGCAGTCAAGGAGTCAATCTCAGCTTTCAATCTGTCGGATTGCTCTTGTAACTCTTTGTTTTTCTTCTCAAGTCCTCCGACCCGATCTTTCAATTCCTGGTTTTCTTGTCTCATTGACTTGAGAGAAGCATCAGTCCGAGAAACATTTTGTTTTTCCGCCTCAAGGAACTTGGTGAGCTGCTCAGATGACCAGCGGATGTATTCAGGGACAACAAATTTTCCACCCTGCCAGACTTCGCTTGGCTCACGGCCGACCTTTCGATTCGCGGCCTTAATTTCGTGGAGGATATCAGCCAGAAATTCTACTTCCCCTCTCATTCTTTGAATTTGTTCGACAGCGTATGTTGGAAAATAGCCGAGCTTCTTTTCTGGAGCCTTTCCGTTCACCCTTTTATAGAGAGACTGGACACCGAGTGATTCTGCTGCATCATTCACACCATCTCTGAATACCATGTTGATCTGTCTCTTCTCCACAGCTTCTTTTGCAGCAAATAGGGCAAAGTCCTGGAGAGGCTGTTTCTGGTTGTCTTCTGACTGTGGGCACGACCATGTACCGTCTTTGTGTTCGGAAATGTTGTAGCCATTCTTTCCTCCAATCTTGCTCTTCATTATAGTTATACATTTCTGAAATGTGGCTGTCATCTTTTTCCCGTCGTTGAGAATTTCTGACGTCAAAGCAGCTTTGGTAGGCGGAATATCTGGGAGAGGACGTTGAATATCCATTGCGAAAGGTAGTGACAAAACGTTCTAGTGTTCTAGATTTCCTTTAATTAGTCGTATTATTTTTACTTTGAAGGAAGTGGCCGAGAAAATAGGCTGGAATTATGGGCTGATGAGATAACTAGGGAAACTTGCGACTGAGGTTGAGGGTAGTCTATTGCTGCTTTTGCTGCAACAAAGCTTTTGACAACTAATCTCAAAAATTGTGCTTAGAGAACTGAAAATTCGACAAGTAATCTTGAATTGTTCTGGAGGATGTTGGAGGTTTGTTGTTTGGTATGATTGAAAATGTCAGAGGAAAGTTTGTCTATGAAGTGGTTGTCGTTTGTGAAAACGTCCTTTGCGTTGGGTATATGTCTTCGCGTTTCTCGCGTTCATGCCTATTGTCATAGCTAGTGCCTTTATATTGTGGGGCTATCCTCAAAATCAATTCAATTTCAAATTGAATTTCTCACCAAGACCAATGTCACTCGCTAGTATTAGCAAAGCCTTCATTGTTCTAAATAACAAATTTATGAATTGCTTAAGCTAGAGCTTTTATATATATTGGAGATTGCTTTGTTATTATCCATTTTGAATGTTTATACTAGTGTATTCTGGTGGGAAACTAACCTGGTGGTTGAGCTAAAGACTGTCAATGAAATATTTTATTTATGGGATATTGTTTTTCTATTGCGACTTTTGAAAAAGATTTATGAAATATTTATTACTCTAAGTAGATAGACAAACTCATGAAAGTTACATATTCGCTTCATGTAGGAAGCTTGCGCACTCCTATGAATAATGAAGAAGCTCTGGCTGATCAACAGTTCTATATTGATGTAGTACTCCTGATTTGTACTAGTGAATTTCTAATCAATGAAACCGCTTACGAGACTTTCAACCCTTTTCTATAGCTTTGAAACATCAGAACCTAGAGGGTAAATTATAAGGTATCGTGCCATATTCACAGACGGTGGAAAATTAATAAGTGAATCCAAGGGTTCTCGCTTAGGGGAATTTAACCCCTGAAGTCTTGGCAGGGTGTTGTCGCATTGTTTTGCGCACTTCTTTGATACGATATCAGGAGGTTTGTACTTCTGGCTTTACTGTTGTATATGTATTATTTCTACTTATCAATGAATAAGCAATTCTTTCCCAAAAGATTGCAATTAATATCTCTATTCAGCATAAATCCGCATCCTTCTAATTTTTTAACTCCTTCGCTTAGCTTAACTCCGAATTTCAAGACCATCAACCAATTCCTACCCCACAGCGAACTTACTCCGAGCTCGTAATTTCGCACCCTGGAAGTATAGAACAAACATGCCAAATATTCCAATTGTTGATAAGCCGCCCAATAAACTTGTTCCTTTATCAACTCCAAGATTGATGAAAAGTGGTCGACCGAACAGGATACTTCCACAGGCGAAAGCGGAGCGGAGGAAATCATTACCAGCGAACAGACTAGCTGCGTATTGTGGATATGAAAGGGGTACGTATACAAAGATACATTGCATCACGACGAAGACGGTGGCGCCGTATATGGTAATTCCGATGGTGGGCGCGATCCAGTGCACATCGGGTCTTGCGGTCCACGCGAAGATGAACAAGCCTATTGTTGGGCCGAAACAAGCATATAGTGCTGGTACCAGTCTTGATTCCTGTGCACGAAGCCCATTTTTCTTTATGTCGGGGATGAGAAAGAGCCATAGGTACAGACAATAAGTAGCAATGCCGATAATGCATGCGATGAGAATACAAGTGAACACAACACCGATCATGCCGAGTGAGAAGCCATAATATACCGGATAGACCAAAGGGAAGACCTCAAAGAAGCTATAATAGATCCCATAAACAATAGCAGTGTAAAGATTTACGAATGCAATAGCAGGGTCTTTGATAGTTATCTCAATAGGCTTGACGATAGCATCGACAACGATTGCCGATGGCTTCATGTTCTTTTGGTCGATTTCGGACTGGGATTTTAGGCGAGAATCTCCAGTCAGCTTACGAAGACGCTGAGCGCGGCGAAGAAGGATGTTGGGAGTGGAGGTCTCTGGGAGGAGCATGATCATGACGATGAAAATTGGACCAGCAGCCTGGGAAATTGTTAGCACACCAAAAATCACCAAAAATAAAAATATTAGGAGATAAAGCTTACCCATAGAATCTCCCACAAAGACCATCTCCAGCCCTTCGCAGTCACAGCAAATCCAGAAATAAGAGGGCCAAGTGCTGGACCACAGTAGGCTGCAGATACCCAGGCCACAAGGGCGTATGGCAAATATAGCAGACTATACATGTCCTGCATTGTTGCTGCACCTATAGCCAGGCAAGGAGATCCGAAGAAGCCTTGCAGGAATCTGAGGACTAGAAGGCCTGCAAAGTTGTCGACCATCGCCGTTGGCAGAGATAATATGGTGAATAGGGCCATGGTCACGGCGTAGACGGGGGAACGACCAATTATGGGGATTTCCGAAAGAGGAGCGAACAGTAAGGGACCAATACCATACGCTAGAACATAAAGTGAAAGCGGAAGAGATGCATTGGTGGGGGTAACATGGAACTTCTCGATGACGCCCTCAATGCTGGACGTGTAGATTGCTGATCCGGTATACACGACAAATGTATAAAAACAAATTATGATGGAGACCACTAAGCGCTTATTGTTGCTCCAGTTCTGAGGGTTGGCTGGATCATCTGTAGTATACCAATCCACCAAGATGTTTCCATCCGACGTTTTTATCGGGACTATAGGTTTAGTTTGAGTACGTTCTATCGCAAGCTCAGCTTCCACCTCCAGTCGTTCTTCTGAGAATGGCATAGTCTCCAATCGACTCTTGGTCCGGCTGAGGGAGAGGGCATCGGTATTCTGGTTGTACTCGTGGACTGGTGCTGTATCATGCTTCTCAAGGTCCAGATCACGCTCCGTTGCTGGTGTTATATCTTCCTCTGAACTCGATGATAGACTCGAGCGTCTCGTTCGTGCTTTCTCAGTTCTACCTGTGGTTGTTGGTGTGGTTGGGCTCTTGTGGATGCCGCTTGAATTGAGCAACGCATTGTAAGTAGCTGGCAACTCAAAACCTGGAAGCTCTTCGGGATACGGCAAAAGTCTGTTTCCTGTAATCCATCGGATTATTTGGCCCAATGGGGCTTCTCTGATTATTTCTGTCATCTCGCGATATGATGTTTATTGATGCTTATGATTATGAGGCTGCGGGAGTAATATGGTGGTTGTCGATGCGAGATACTTTCGCTTGGCGATATCAAACAAACCAAAACAACAACACGAGATGGAAAAGGGGACTTGGAATGATATGAATAAGAACTTAACTTCACCGGAGTACAGAGCTGCCTATATACGTACTTTCAATGTTGGTGCACATACTGTACGAATGAACTGTGCTACCAGAGATAGCTAATCATGCCGTTACCAACTCGTTTGCGGCTTTAAGATCGGCCGCTAAACCTTCTGATTTGCTATTAAGCTACTCTTTGACTCATATTAGCTGCATGGCTGTAGAAACTCCCCGTCAGTGGTGGAAGGAGTTAACGTTCTACGCGTAAGTACGGTCATGTAAGCGCCAAGTATTTTGAAAACAAAGCAAGACGCTTAATAATGCAGATATGCTTGAACCCTAAGATAACGTTTAATTGGGTCTTGGGAATAATTGCCGAACCTTTTGTCAGCAAGGTGCTTCTTTTAATTGGCTACTTTGCCTGCACAGCTGACATGAGACTAGGCCTTCATGGTTTGAAATTTAACTTTTTGTGAAATCGGAGATAGGAGATTACTGAATTAGGACTTGCTTTGAAACCCGTAATTACGGCGGTAGAGCAAACTTCTTAGCGGACGCTACTAGCATTTATTTTCACGCCCAAGCTGACATATGAAGAAAACTTACGTTCCAGATAGTGTTCATGCTTGGTGGGTGAGTAATTGACTGTGTATGACGCAATAGGGCTGTGGTAAGACGCTAATGCTTCATGTAGAGGATGACAGGCATTCGATTGTAAGGATTGATAAGTAAGATGGCGTATACCGTTATTGTTGGAACTTGACCCTGAGGTTGGCTGATTTACACGAAGGGATATACATAGCGAACACCGTGCTATAGGTGTTTCCTAATACGGAGAATACCCATGCATGACTGTTGAAAATTGGAGATAAGGATCGAATTGACTTGGTGCTTACGGTATCCAGTAGTATCTGATAAGTGAGCCCAAATAATTGAGCCGAGCTTTTCGCACGACCAAGGTCCATTCATGAAATATTGAAGCTCATGTGGGCTCAATTGGGCAGTTTCAAGATCATTCACGGAGTTTCTCCCTTACAGTACGTACTATCTTCAAAATTACCGTTGTAATCAACCACACCTCTAAAAGGCGCAAATCATAAGCTTACAGGTCATAGCTTGGGTATCAGCCTTTATTTTGACTGGTACAGCTTGCCTACCTTGGCATGCCCTGGTCAGATTAAATCTCGGGGAGATTAAAAATCAACCAGTCCTCACCTTAATGATTCCGTGTCAGTGCACTGGGATAGGCGCTGATATCATTCAGACAGTTGTCTAAGAAGGTCATTTTTGACTGTTTAATTGCATAGATCGGTGTCAAAATAATCCATCAGAACAAATGTATCACTAAGCAAGGCTCGAAGAGAGCCAAATACTGATCAGGTCGATTTCTATTTAAACAGATTCTGTTCATCAACGTGTAAATGAGACGTTCAAGATCTTTAACCTCGTTTTTTATTTTACAGTTCAACTTTGCCTGTATCTATCAGTGGAATTCCATGCCATGGCTGATTGTCTCACCCACGTATTCAGATAAGTAAGCGCAGCTTGTTAGAAGGCGAAGTTGTGCTGCGTCGTATCAGTCAATACTGAGGATTACGAGATGGAAGAATTTGTAATTTTACCCACAAAGGCTCAATTGCGACCATAGTCCATCAGTTCAATACACACTAAGACGTACATATGATCAATATTGGCTGAACTTCGTGAAAGAAACGTAAACTAAGTATTATAGACGTCTTTCAGAAGTGCTTTTTGAAGCTGTGGAAAACCACTCGGGGTTCAAAATAAACTACTCATTCCAGAATTTTCTATATTGCTATCATCTGTATTAAGTCCTACTCCCAGCTAAAGCCACATGGCATGGCTCGACTATCTTTGAAATTTATTTATAATCCCTATGATAAATTATTATACTTAGCTGAGACATGTCCGTGTCTTTTCGAATGAGGGATTTGTAATGAAATCTTGAGCTTTGGTTTTTTATGGTATTGATACAAAGAGAAGCTTGAAACTTGAACTGGCTTTGCTTGGGCCTTAGACTCGATTCACTCGAGTTTACGACCCCTTTGGAAGGAGATAGCATATATGATCTACTTAAGATCTATCCAGAGATGAGACGGATCATATTCAATCTAGACTTATTTTATGTTGCACGCTCACTTGGTATCTTTTTGATGTTCGGTGCTTGTTCTGTAGCCAAGAGGTGGTTAGGAAAGGTGTACTTACAGCTCCAAGGATACTCAATTCGCTTTTTCCTTATACATAAATCTCTTTCGCTGCTTGTCGTGATTACGGATTACAACTGCCTCATAACAAAGAAGTGGTTGTAACACCCAACACCAATAGACCGGAATGAGTGAGCACATATATTAGCAAACCCCGCCAAAATCGATTAACATCTCGGCTCCCTGCCAAGCTTTTGCAAGCGAACTTCGAAAAGGGGCTACCTCCCTCTGTAGTATGCATAGTTTGACGATAGATAGATATCGCCACACTGTACCTTTGTTGAAAATGCCTATTCTTTATCTAAACAATCCGATACCGTTAATGCCTGAATTATGAATATCGTGTCATGTTCTGGTCCTAGAGCTGCTTAGTCCATGTGTTTCACAGCATATTCAGCATAGTCGTGGAAAATTTCATGTACATGTCATGGAATTTACGCTATATTATGTTGCAGGTTTCTTAGATGGTGGTAAGTTCGGAGAGATTAGTTGCTATACTTCGAGGTAGACATTATCTAGCCTTGTTTAACATCAACATGGTTGAGTAACAGTGGAGCTGTCGCAGTAAAGCTCCTTCGGTCTAAATTCTCTGATATGTAGGAAGGTATAACGGAAATTTACCAGTTATCTAACGTGGTTATCTTCAATCAATTATCAGCTATCTAGAATTTCAATTCCACTATTTGAAAGCTGCGTAGTTT
>Ga0247810_10000560_pt1 | contig 36901 bp, 29 predicted proteins | sample UWRJL119311C1_FD_179918 | JGI IMG/M metagenome (GOLD analysis project Ga0247810, IMG submission 179918) | Plant litter microbial communities from Arlington Agricultural Research Station in Wisconsin, United States - UWRJ-L119-311C-1 | ecosystem: Environmental > Terrestrial > Plant litter >...
CATAGTCATTACGACCTGCTAAATCCAAATAAAGCATATCTTTAAATCCCAACGAAGCATTTGCAAATAAACCTTGTTTTTGCACTCTGCTATAGGTTTGATTAACTACCAGGTTATAAGGTAAGTTTGCAAAACTAAAGAAGTTAGGATATTGAAGCGGTACAGTACCGTTTCCAAAAGCCATTCCATCATTAAAGGTGTAATCTTGAATACTTGCTCCAATAACACTGTTTAAACTAAATTTACCGAAATTATTATCGTAGTTTACAATAGCATCTCCATATAAAGCTTTGTCGTTATACTTGGTGTAATTCCAGGTTCCGTTAGAGCTAACACTTACTGAATTACCGCCTGCAGCATAACGATAATCTAATAATCGATCGTTATAATCTATATTTCCGCGAACATCAAACCTAAAATGTGGTAAAAATGCATACGATGCTTTTGCTGTTGCAATTACCCTGTTACTGGTTGTAAGTTTTGGGTCGTTGTTTAATTCCCAATATGGGTTGTTTTGTTTTTCTTCAGTAGAATACCAGTTTTGTCTGAACAAGTTTCTGGTTGCATCAAAAATCTGATAGTTTGTTTTGTAGCTATCAAAATCTCTTTCGCGGGCAAACAGATATAAACCTGTTAATGGGTTGTTATAATAACCTGCTCCTGGACGGTTTTTTGATTTCTCATAAGAGAACCTAACGTTTCCACTAAGAATCAACTTATCATCAAATAATTTTGTTTCCTGACTTAAAGTTACGTTATGCTTGTTATAAGTACTTGTAGGTACAACGCCTGAAGCGTAATTATTTCCGTATGAAAAATAATTGGTTGTTTTTTCATTTCCTCCTGATACAGATACCGTATTGATTGTGTTTACGCCTGTTTGAAAAAAATCATCGATATAATTGGTTTGATAATTTCCTTTTGATTTAGACCAGCTTCTGTCGTTTCCTCCTACGGCTCCATAACTAAACTGGAATTCTGGTAAGGTAGCTACAGTACTAAAGTTTGTGGTAGAATTTAAGGCGATAGCAATTTTTCCCGCCTGACCTTTCTTAGTATTAATTAAAATAACGCCGTTTGCACCTTGACTACCATACAAAATAGCACCATTGGCACCTCTTAAAATCGTTACAGATTCAAAATCATCCTGATTTAGTGCTGATAAACCATCACCTGCATCTGTTCCTCCGTACGATCCAGGTTGCCCACCCTTGTTGTTCACCACAGGCACACCATCAATTACGAAAAGTGCTTCACTACTTCCAGCAATAGATTTAGAACCCCTTAATACTGTTTTTGTAGAACCACCAACACCTGAATTACTAATCCCAACATCAACACCTGCAGCCTTACCACTTAAGGCTTCCATAAAATTGGGCGCTCCAGCTTTGGTTAACTCTACCGCACTAAGTTGCTGTGCCGCAAAGGTTAATGCTTTTTTCTCGCGTTTTACACCTAAAGCCGTTACAACAACCTCCGATAAATTGGCGCTGCCTGATGGTTTTAGCTTGATCGTAACATTACTCAAATTACTGATATTTACTTCCTGAGCTTCCATGCCGATAAATGAAATAACCAATACGGTCGCATTATCTGGAACATTTAAGGAAAATCTACCATCATTGTCTGTTACTGTTTTTACATTTGTACCCTTTGCTACAACCGTTGCACCAGGAAGCGGATTTCCAGTATCATCGGTTACAACCCCAGTAATGGGTTTAAAGAATGCTTTATTTAATTTGTTAAGCTTGTTCGCATCCTCAAAAGGAGCAACGGCGGCATTCAGCTCTGTGCCAATAATCCCTGCTTTTGCAGAATTTTGTAAGCTCAAAATAGCGATACCTGTTACAACAAGTTTGAGTATACTTCTTGAAGCGGTAGATTTATCCCGCTCTAGGCCACTAAAAGTGGAGTAAAATTTCCTCATTTTCATACATTTAGTTTAGTTTGTTATTTTAGTTTTAATCTCTTTAATCAGATTTATTGGCAGAGGTGGGTGAGCTCATAAAACGTTTTACGTAATTTTAGGCATATAGTATATAAAGCTCTACATACAACCTCCACTAATTTAGTCTAGATCAAATATTTTATATTGTTTGGTAGTTATCCAAACTGCTTATTACAGTTATTTAATGAAATTTTAATAGTTAAAAAAGCTTAAAGGCAAAACCACCGCCTCCTTCGATGAAATTTAACATAAAGCAAAATAATTTAACATGTTTCACTTTAATACCTAATAAGCTAGTTGTTCCCATTGCAGGTTAATGAAACTTGGCAAATCACGCATCCTGACAACATGGTTACAAAAAAGTTCTTCAAACATTAATATTATTCCTTATGCGAATAACAAAAGTTTATATTGGTTATTCAAACTTAAATGAAATAATATATCTTTATTTGTAGAAAAAGGAATTTTTTTGGTAAAAATCCGACTTCTGATTTTATATAAATCCCTAGATTAATTCAGATGCTAAATCGTTTATCACAACAGCGCTACTCGTTGCTAAATGTCGATGTCGTAGAACTTACATCCAATTGGAGTTATCGTGGAATAATCAGCCCATATACCAGAATTTACTATATAGGCGCTGGGCTTGGACAGTTATCTGATGCAACAGGTAATATCAAATTAGAAAAAGGCTATATATACTTAGTACCCAGCTATACCATGTGCGATATGTTATGCAAGGATAAACTGACGCAATATTATGTACAGTTTTTTGATGATTTAGAAACAGGCAGTTCTTTATTTCAAAACATAAAATCTATAGCGAAGGTTTCTGCCAGCGATCTTGATTTTCAACTTTTCCAAAGGCTTATTGAAATTAACCCAGAGCGAGGCATTACAAAATCTTACGACCCAAAAACCTATGAAAACGAACTTTTTTACAATGATTGCCAGCAAAAGAATCTAAGACAAAATTCTTCGACGTTTTATGAAACTCTTGGTATCATTCAACAATTAAGTTCCCGATTTTTAAATTTTGAAACCCATCATACCAGGCCCCAGAGTGTCCAGTCATCAAACATGGTCGATACGGTAACTTATATTCTTAAACACTTAGATTCAGATCTATCTGTATCCAGCCTCGCAGCACGGGTAGATCAAAATGTAGATTATTTTTCACGTCAGTTTAAAAAGCATACAGGTATCCGCCCGTTAAACTTTTTGGTGCAAAAACGTATTGAAAGAGCTCAGTATATGATGGCAACCACGGCTTTAAATTACACCGAAATTGCCCTTCATCTTAGATTCGATAACCTCTCCTACTTTTCAAAAACCTTTAAAAAAATAACGGGATTATCCCCAGGTACCTACAAAAAACAAATATATTTGGCCGAATTTTCAGTCCGAGTTTAGCTTAACGAATAATATAATTGCATTGTACATATAACACCAGTTTAGGTAAATATTATAACCTGAAAAACTTTATAATATATATCTTAGGGCAATAAATCCTCAATAATAAAAAATGCATAAACATTTAAAAAACCTAATAATATTTTCCGCATTATGCTTTAACACTAGCTTTGCAATCGCTCAAATTCAAACATTCGATCACTTAAAAGTAGACAGTTTAACATTTGTAGAAACCAAAGCCATAATCAATAAAATTCCGAATGATAAGTTCGAAAAAAGAATTTATAAGCATAATAATACAGAATTGCCATACAGACTTTTATTCCCTAAAAATTACGACATCAAAAAGAAATATCCTGTAGTTATAACCTTTCATAATTCTACACGTATCGGAAACGATAATGAAAAACAACTGGAGCCTTTATCTAAAATTTGGTTAAGACCAGAAATTTACGAAAACTACAATTGCTTCGTTATTGCCCCTCAGTTTAACGAACGTTCTTCAAATTATTTGGCAAATGAAAATGGTTTGTTGCTTTCAAAGCCTGGTGATAAGATTAACTTAGTTTTAGATTTACTGAACGAGATGGAGGCAAAATACACCAATATCGACCAATCAAAAATTTACTTAGTCGGTTACTCAATGGGCGCTTCAACAGCTCAAAACCTATTAAGCTTAGCGCCACAGAAGTTTGCCGCAGTAGTTTCTATAGCTGCTGTTCCCGATTTTTCTAATCTTAAAGCCATGAAGCGTAAAAGCATCCTCCTTATTCACGGACAAAAAGATGTTGAAAACCCATATAAAGGAAGTGCCGAATTATTTGAACAATTAAAACAGAGTAAAAAAATAACTTTTAAAACATTTACAGAGCTGAATCACGACACGATAAATATCCCGTTATTATTAAGCGCTGAAATTCCTGAATGGCTATTTAAACAACATAAATAAAAGACAGTGTCGCTAATAAATAATCTCCATGAAAATATTTGCAGAAACTGAAAGATTCATTTTAAGAGAAATACTACCAATAGATGCAGAAGGATTTTTCGAGCTCAACGCTGATCCCGAAGTACAAAAATACCTGGGTAATAAACCAATAACAAGCACCACACAAGCCATTGAAGATATAAATTTTATCAGAGCACAATACCTTAGTAGTGGCATCGGGCGCTGGGCCATCATAGATAAGAAAACAAATAAATTTATCGGCTGGACGGGCTTAAAACTAATAACAGAAGAAACCAATCACCATAAAAATTATTACGATCTGGGTTATAGACTAATTAAAAAATATTGGGGACAGGGAATTGCTACTGAAACGGCAATAGCTTCGCTCGAATATGCTTTTGATAAACTCCAGGCCAATGAAGTTTATGCTATTGCAGATTGTGAAAACGATGGTTCAAATAAAATTCTAAATAAAATAGGCTTTAGCTTTATTGAAACTTTCAATTTCGATGGTATAAAACATAATTGGTACAAAATAGAAAGAAAGACCAGAGATTGAATATTCATTCTATAATACTCTTGGCTCGTAACAAGCTTAATACGGTATTTAAAAACTATGTTAACATTCCGATAACATAGTTTTTAATTTAAAGACGGAAATTTGCAGCCTTGTTGATCGTGGTTGGTTGCATTAAGCCGCCCCTTTCTCACTATTATATTATGTCAAGAAAAATTACAATCCCTGCTGTTGCTCGCCATCCTGATCATGCCGAGGTAATGAAAAAGGCCTTGCCCAGGCTAGTTTGCTAAAAGAAATCTATAACTAAGCTTAAAAATTGATAAATGAAAATAATTAAAAAAGAGTTTAAATACTTTGTGCTTTTCTTACTTATAGTAGCTGGAAGTTTAAATGCAGCGGCACAAACCGATACGCTACAGCACAAAGCACAGGGCAGAAAAAATTCGTTGGAGCAGCAAAAGAAACCTTATGTAATATTAATATCGGCCGATGGTTTTAGGTGGGATTATGCTCAAAAATATAAAGCGACTCACTTACTCGAGCTCGGCAGTAAGGGTGTACAAGCTGAATCAATGATTCCTAGTTTTCCTTCCTTAACCTTTCCAAATCACTATACCATTGTTACTGGATTATACCCTTCCCACCATGGATTGGTTAATAACAGCTTCCTGGATGAAAAATCAAACGAGCGCTATTCGATGGGTGCCAAAGCTAAAGTGAAAGATGGTAAGTGGTATGGAGGTACGCCACTTTGGGTACTTGCCGAGCAACAAAACATGATGACTGCAAGTATGTTTTGGGTAGGCTCTGAAGCTGAAATTAAAGGAACAAGACCTAGTTACTATTATGATTATAACGAAAAAATTCCTGTTGCCCAACGCATAAACACGGTAAAAGAATGGCTGATGTTACCAGAAGAACAAAGACCTCACCTAATAACATTTTATCTTTCTGAACCTGACCATGCCGGACATAGTTTTGGACCAGAATCCGATGAGGCCAGTAAGGCTGTTAAGGAAGTAGATTCTATTATTTATGAACTTACCAAAGCTGTTGCAACCACTAAACTGCCTGTTAACTACGTATTTGTTTCAGATCATGGTATGACTGCTGTTGACCGTGAAAATCCAATACCTACCCCCAAATCTATTGATAGCGCTAAATACATTATTGCATCTTCAGGTACCATGATGGATATTCATGCCAAAAATAAAGCAGACATAAATACCTTATATCAAAAATTAAAAAGCGAAGAAAAAGATTACACCACCTATTTAAAAAGTGAAATGCCTGAACATTTTCACTATAGTTCAAAAGATGATAACATGAATCGTATTGGCGACATTTTACTGATTCCCACCTGGCCAAAAGTTTTCTCCAGCAGAAAACCTGGAGCAGGGTATCATGGGTTTGATCCTTCGGTTGTGAAAGACATGCACGCTACATTTTTAGCCTGGGGACCAGCATTTAAAAAAGGTTTAAAAATACCGTCTTTTGAAAACGTAAATGTTTATCCACTCGTTGCTGATATACTTGGTTTGAATTATGATGAAGCAGCAATAGACGGTAAAAGAAAAGTTTTAGAAAACATCCGTTAGTATTAATGCCAGATTGTTTCCACACTTTATCCAGTTTAAAGATGCTGATGAAAATGATAAATACTAAAATATAAACTTGGAAACGTTAAGCAGGCTCAGAAAAAGGATTACAATCTAAATTCAAACTGACTTCATTAAATCTTCATATAACATCACGTAACTTTATACCATCAAGGGTTGAGAGCCTTGTAATCAAACTTCATGTTTGAGAGCGTTAATTTAGATATGAGGGTAAATGGCGGAGCTGTTTACCCTTTTTTTATGCTTTCCAGGAAATTAAATTGGTTTTATCATTCCCTCAAACTGAGTACAATATTTTTTCTTCTCCTAAATGAACAAATGTTTTTTAACGGAGGTGAATATTTGCTTTGATAAAATTCCAAATCAATAAAACTTTACGCTTTTGATATTGTTAGTTCAATAAATTTTAAGCGTTAATCAAAAGGCTTTTCAGTAAAAAAGCTAGACCAAAATACACAATCAAAGTCATTAGAATTTTCTTTTTGCCCAACTCAAATATTAAAATGAAATTAATAAATTGTATTTTTATATATGTTTAAGTCTCTCCTATTCGCTTCTCTTCTAACATCTGCCTTATCAGGTAATGCATTTTCACAAACTTCTAATCCCGACTCCATAAAAAGGATTGCGGTTGCCGATGTACAAAACTTTATGTTAAAAGAAGAAACTATAAAAAAAATCAGGAACCAAAGGAGCGAAAGTTCTTCTGATTATTTTAAACCATCGAAAGAACAGGCAAGTAATACTTTGCTTTTAAATGATTCTATATATGTTAAAGCTTATCGCGATGCGGCATATAATAAAATAAGAAACAGCAAAGCAGAAACAAAACGTGGAGGAATTGGAACAGTTGGCTATGTAGCGGGCGCTCTGGCTGTTTTTGCCGTTGTTTTTGTCGGATTGAATAAAATGTAATTTTTAGTCAATATAAAAAAAGCTGCCAGTAGTAAAACTGGCAGCTTTTTTTGTGGGGATGAGTTTCCTCTATTTATTTTTTTGCATCTAAGGCATTTTCAATTCTATCAGAAAGATCTTGTAAATGATATTTACTTAAACCAGTTGCAGAACCTGAACCCGCTTTAATTGTACCTTCCAATTCTCTTAGCTGACCTTTCACTACTGATAATACATCACTTTGTGAAGCCGTTAAACCACTTTGCGATGCACCACCTCTGCCACCAGCTAAAATAGCATTTGTAGCGGTAGGCATTGCAGCAGGCTTAACAATAGAAATTAGTTTATCTACATATAATTTCTGCAAGTTTCTTCTGTAAACATCAATTGGCTGATTTGCTTTCAGTTCAGAGAAAATAGAACCATTTAAATCAGCGAATAAGTCGGTAATTTTATAAGCTGATGCGCCATCTAAAGCTTCTGCAGAAATTAATTTGGTTAAAGTACTTGTACTTAAAATTCTGTTGATGGTTGTATTTTGCAGTCTGCCTACAACTTCTAAACCGTCCTGAGAAATGTTATCTAAAATCGGTTTATTTAATAACCAGGTTGGTGTTTTAAATAACTGTGTATCTAAAAACGTCATTGCCTCTTTTTGAGTAGCTGCTGGGGTACGTTCGTAAATAGAACCTGCCTGCTCAACTGTTTTTGGATTTTCATATATACCACCGATGTTTTTAGCAACATGTCCCATATAACGACCAAACTGTGTTGTTAACTGACCGTACATGTTCTCTAAATTAGCATAACCATCGGCAGGTTCTTTAGTCCACTCTGGTAAATTTGTTAAAATTACCTTAAGATTTTTAATACCGTAAGTACTCGCTTTCATTGCATTATCCGATAAATCTTCATTTTGCGAATGCGGATCATCTGGATTAGTTTCGGTGCCGAACCATAATCTACGGTTTTTAGCAGATTCGATAGTCATTTTATTTAAAATTGGCACCTCTTGTTCTGCATTTTTAGTTTCAGGGAAGTACTTATAACCCCACTCTATTGCCCATTTATCATAATCGCCAATGCGAGGATATAATCCTTTTGGCGAAATCTTATCTTCTGGTTGCGCAACATAGTTAAAGCGGGCATAATCCATAATAGATGGCGTGTGCCCATTTGCCTCTACCCATTTTTTATCTCTCAATAATTCGGTAGGAACTGTAGAGCTTGAGCCATAATTATGACGTAAACCTAAAGTATGACCAACTTCGTGAGAAGAAACAAAACGAATTAAATCGCCCATTAACTCATCGCTGAAAGTCATTTTACGAGCTCTTGTATCTACAGCAGCGGTTTGAATCATGTACCAGTCGTGAACCAGTTTTTGAACATTATGGAACCAGTTGATGTGACTTTCCATAATCTCACCACTACGTGGATCTGAGATACTTGGTCCGCTTGCGTTTGCAATTTCAGATGGTTTGTAAACAATAGCCGAATGACGTGCATCATCGATACTCCAGGTAGAATCCTGTTTAAAGCTCGGCGCTTCTTTAGCCATAACCGCATTCTTGAAACCTGCTTTTTCAAATGCTTTTGCCCAATCATCAACACCTGCTTTTAAATACGGTATCCATTTCTTCGGTGTAGCTGGATCGATGTAAAAGATAATTGGTTTAATCGGTTCAACCAGTTCGCCACGTTTGTATTTTGCTAAATCTTGTGGTTTTGGCTCTAATCTCCATCTTTTTATTAATTCGATTTCTTTTACACCTTGAGGATTTAAATCAAAATCGGTATATCCAACAGCGAAATAACCTACACGTGGATCGAAATAACGAGCTTTCATTGGCACTTTAGGTAAAATAACCAATGATGTATTTAACTCAACAGTTGATGAACCAGCTGGAGCACCACCCATAGCCGAAGCTGCAGCACCGCCAAAAGGATTTGGAGCAGCAGTTAAGCTATAAGTTTTAACCGTGCTGATTTCTACATTTGTAGGAAAGCTTCTTAAATTTTGAATATAGCTTCTGTCGGCCAGTTGAGCACCCAATCTGAAACGGGTTTTAGACGCAGGAGAGCTGAAATAAAAAATATCATTATCGCTGTTCAAATAATCTGTAATATCGATAACGCTTCCAGTTTTATCAGGTGTAAAGGCTGCTATGTTAAATGAAGCTGCAATAGCTTGAATATTTGAGTTTTTTAAAGACTGGTACATAGAAGTTGTACTATCAGGTCCATAAGTTCTGTAACTCACTTTACGCATAAAAATGCGGTTGTTTGGTCCTTTTTCAAAACGGATAACAGCACTTCCAATCTGATCGCCTGCATAACCTTGGGCAGCTCTAACTTCTGCACCCGATTTAGATATACGACTAACCACTAAAATATCTCTTCCTAATGTTGTATCGGCAATTTCGAAGAAAAACTTATCTTCTAATTTATGGGTAGTAATCATACCTTTTCTGGTAGATGCCTTACTGGTAATAACCTGATCGTATGGTTTAGGCTGCGCACGAACGCCCGAGCCTAATGCCGCACCCGGAGCTCGTCTGGTAGAATCTGTCGTGGCAACAGTTTGGCCTTGCCTTACTTGTGCCTGAGCAAAAGTAACGGCAGAAACAGCAAATAATATGCTGAGTAAATTTTTCTTCATAACAAATTAGTTGATTTGGCTGTAAATATAGTTTCAGAACGAAGATTTGAAACCGTTTCAGTAATAACTTTTAAGTTACAAAGCAGCTTAATTGCTAAGTTTAAGGAGAAAAATGATTTTATAAAGAAAAATCAGGATTTTCGATAAGCCCAATTACATTTCCAAACGGATCGAAAATGCTACCAACCCAAATTGCCCCACCAACATTGTTAGGTTGCTCATGAATTTCCACTTCAAGCTTGGCAAAACGGGCAAAAGTTTCTTTAATATCCTTAACACCCCAATAAGTTATCGAATGGTTGCCGTTACTGTAGCCGGAATCATCAGGATTTAAACCCAATTCGAAGCCACCAACATTATAACCAACATAATACGGTTCATCGAAATAAGGCTCAATTTCGAAAATCTTTTTATACCATTCTTTTGCTGCTGGCAAATCGCCTACATAATAAACTATGGTTCTTAATCCTTGTAGCATGGTTTTAGTATTTAGTCTTTGGCTTTAGTCTTTTAGCTTTAAGCTTTAAGCTTTAAGCTCTAGCTTTAAGCCTGGGCTTTAGTCTTTCAGCTTTTAATTATTGATTCCTAATGTATAATCTTAAAAATAAGTTCTTTATAGAGTTCGCCATCATCCACATTCCCACTACTGTCCAAACCCTTACTTTTTAAATCGTATTCCCTTAATAAACTAATCACCTGAAAAACTTTTCCAGTATTGTAATTTCTGGCGGCAACCTCGTAATCTTTAATAAAAAATGGAGGAACCCCCAAAGCGGAAGCCGCATCGGCCTTATTGGGAATATAATGATATTTTAAAAGCTTGGTAAAATAGCCACCAAGATTTGCCAATACCATTACCGTCGGATTAGCTTTTGGGTTGCTGGCAAAATAACTGATAATGCGATTGCATTTTAAAACATCGCGGATTGCTAAGGCTTTCTGTAACTCAAAAACATTGTATTCTTTACTAATACCAATATTTTTCTGAACCAAGTCGGTGTTAATAATAGTGTCTTTAGACACATTTAGCATTAACTTTTCAATTTCATTGGCAATTTTAGAAAGATCTGTACCCAGATATTCGGCCATTAATGCCGATGCCTGCTGGTCGATTTTATAGCCTTTTTCTTTTATAAAATCTTCAATCCATGGAACCAACTTATAATCACGAACCAAATCAGATTGAAAGATAAGACCACTTTTACTAATCGCCTTGTAGATTTTTTTTCGTTTATCGAAATTAGCATATTTAAATGCCAAAACTAAAATGGTACTCGGCAGTGGTTTTTCGAAATAGTTTAAAACAAATTCTGCCTCTTTGCTACTCCCTTCTTCTTTTGCCCATTTCAAATCCTGTGCCTCTTTAACAATCACTACCTGATAGTCTGACATCATCGGATATCGCTTTGCAGCCCCTAAAACAGTCGCCATATCGGTATCCTTACCATACAAAACAGTTTGATTAAAGCCTTTTTCGGCCTCGTTCAATAATTTATCTTCGATGTATTCGGTTACTTGATCAATGTAATAAGCTTCTTCACCATGTAATAAATACACAGGCTTAAACTTTCTAGCTTTTATATCCTTAATAATTTCGGCAGCAGTCATTGCCGTAAAATTACAATTTAGCTTTTAGGATTTAGGTAAATGTTTATAAACAATATTAACTTTGACCGCTGTAAGATGTTTAATTGGTTAATTGTTCAAATTGCTCAACCGAATTTTAAAATGTTTAACCCTACCCCGCTTAATCTTCCGCCTTATCCTTTTAAAATCACCAAAAAAGATGATGTTGTTTTCATTTTTGATGAATTAAGAAAAAAGCATTTAGTTTTAACGCCAGAGGAATGGGTTCGTCAGCATTTTATTCAAAACCTGATTACCGCAAAGAAATTCCCTAAAACATTGATTCAAATTGAAGGTGGACTGGTGCTTAACCAATTGCAAAAACGCAGCGATATTTTGGTTTACAACTCCGATGGCCAGAAATTAGTATTAATTGAATGTAAGGCACCCAAAGTTAAAATTACACCATCAGTTTTTGAGCAAGCATCTCGGTACAATTCTATTCACCAGGCAAAATGGATTGTTCTAACTAATGGCTTACAGCACGTTTATGCTAAAATGGACGTAGAAAAAGGAAGTTTTGTGTTTACACAGGAAATGCCAGATTACCTGGATTTGTAATTTATGTCTCACAGCAAGCACCTTGAAATCAATGCGGTCATCCTAGGTACAAAGGATCTGCCTCCGATGAAACAGATTCTTCGTGCCTCAGAATGACAAGAGTACTATAAGTTATACTCGTTTTTCCAAATCTGCTTATTGCCAGAGAAAATGGCCTCATTGCAGAGCGCTACGCAAATGGCAGCCTGCGTACCTGTTTTCACATTCGACGCTGGAAATTTTCCTGTAATAACCGATTCATAAAATTCATCTAAGGCATAAGTTGTTCCATCTTTCGTTGGCGCATCCAAAATCGGGATTCCACCATCTTTGTTTACCACAATTTTTGTGGCTCCAGTTACGCCATCAACAATGCCCAATTCTTTTTTGGTTTGCTGCTCAGGGTAAAAAATCCCTGTATCAGGCAAGAGATTTACCGAACCTTTGGTTCCCTTTATTTTAAAAAGATAACCATCACGAGCATTGCCGCAGGTAGCACCAAAATTACCGATCATTCCAGCTTTTTCGTATCTAAACATGGCCTGAATATTATCATAGGTTTCTCTACCGTCTTTAAAAATGTCGATACCACCAGTTCCTGTTATTACATCAGGCTGGGTTTCGAAGGCCCAATTGATAAAATCTATTTGGTGAGATAATAGTTCGGCAGCCAAACCGCCAGAATATTCCTTGTACATCCGCCAGTTTATTTGCCTCTCCAGTTTGGGATCGCTTACATTTCGTCGCCAATTTCCATTTCTATCCCAACGGCAATCTACTTGCGAAACATCTCCCAAATATCCACTCCTAATCATATCCTTAACCTTAAAATAAAGGGGCGAATAGCGATATTGATAGCCGACCTGATAAACCTGCTTCGGATATTTCAAAACCAAATTTTTCAATTCTAATGCCTGGGCAATATTATAGGTCATGGTTTTTTCTACATAAACATGTTTGCCAGCCAAAACAGCATCTTTAGCGATTTGAAAATGTGCACTTAAAGGCGTAGCGATAAATACAGCCTCAACATTTTTATCATCTAGAATTTGCTTGTAATTTTTAACGCTCTTTGCAGATTGAGGTGCAAATTTCTTCGTTTCTTCCAATCTGAAATCCAAAACATCACAATATGCAGCGATATTAAACTTTGCAGGCATCGATTTAATGACCGATAACACACCTTTGCCTCGATCACCGCAACCAATCATTGCGATGTTGATTACTTTTTCACGATTCAAACTGAATTTTGCAACTGCAGCATCAGCCACAAATAAACCCGAACTTAACAATGCTGACTTTTTAATAAACGAACGGCGGTGCATGATATAAATTAAATCTTTTTTGTTAAAAATCTACGATTATTATAACGCTTTTGGAGCGCAAGGCCTTTAATTCTTTTAGTAAGACAGTCCCGCCAAATACGATTTCCGATGAAACCTGGGAAAAAAGTAAGCATACCTTTTAAAAATGCAAAACAATGCTTAAATCGGAATCCGTTTATGTCGAGGCTATTTAATCTTATTTATTTGCGCTTGGGTGGTTTTAATGTACAAACTTTCATTATAAACCCGATAGCAGCGAAAATCTTTTTAAATAAGCAGTAACCATAAATAGGCTGTCATTCTGAGGAACGAAGAATCTGCAACCAATGAAAAGGATTCTTCGTTCCTCAGAATGACAGTTGTAATTTAAAAAATTGCAGCGAATAGCGGGACTGCCACCCGCCATGAAAAGCAAGCATTCATTTTCCAAAAAACAAACGCTTGCCAAAGTCTCAGCTACTTTAAGGTTTTAATTTTAATCGTTCTGAAATCAACTTTATTACCATGATCCTGAATTAGAATATGGCCTTTTGGCGCCTCGCCAAAGTTTTCCCAATCTTTGTATTTACTAATGGCAACCAGTTTTTTAAACGCTTCCGAACCACGAACGTATTCCAAAACTTTAACACCATTTAAATAATGCTCCACTTTATTATTTGGGTAAACGATTAGGCGAGCGTTGTTCCAGCTACCAATCGGACGTAAATATCTGGCTTCTTTTTTCGCTGTTATTAAATCATATAAGGAAGCTAAAGTTCTATTTCCATCTCTTCCCAACTTCGCATCAGGGTGTAACTCATCATCTAAAACCTGGTATTCTAAACCAATAGCCGAACCTGTGTTTTTTTCGCTAAGGGTTACAAAGTACTTCACGCCACTATTTGCGCCTGGTGTAAGTTTAAATTCGAACGACATATCGAAAGCAGCAAATTCTTCTTTAGTTACAATATCGCCGCCATTAGTAGATTCTGCCCCGCCAGATGGCTCTACACTGATTACCCCATCGGCAATTTTCCAACCTTTTGCAGGGAAAGTTGTTTTATAAGCACCAACCCAGCCATTGTTCGTTTTACCATCGAAAAGCAATTTGTAACCTTCCGATTTTTCGTAAGCGGATAAGGTATTTGGGGTTAAATTAACGTTATAAATCCCTTTAGGAAATGCTTTTGGCTTTAAATTTTCTGTTTGGATATTGATGTTTTTGAAATAAACTTTCTTCCCATCGTTTTCTAAAACGTTACCAATTCCATGCACTTGCAAACCAATAAATCCCGACTGATCCAGGGTATCGATTACATATGCCACAGGACTTCCGTTTACCCAGGTTTTAAGTTCGTTACCAATATTTTCGATTCGGTAATGGTTAAACTCATTCTTTTTATATAACGGTTTTGCCGCCGAATTTAGCTCTAAAGGATATAACCACAATCTCCTGGCTTCATCGTAAATACCACCCGTCCAGGCCCTCGGGGTTGGATCGATTTCAACCTGCCTGCCAAAAACTAAACCTTTACCGTTATTACCTTCTGGCTTTAAGTGGCTTCGGGTTTGGATCCCAGAATTTGTGCTTTCGCCTTCTAATTTAACATCCAACTCAAGAATAAAATCTCCGTATTCTTTTTCTGTAATTAAAAATGAGTTTGGTGTGCCCTTGGTCATCGTTCCCACGATCATTCCATCTTCCACTTTATAAGGTGCGGCTCCAGCAACGGCTTTCCAGCCCGTTAAGGTTTTTCCATCGAAGAGTGGCTTTGCTTTTTGCGCAAAGGCAGAAAAACTGATTAGCGAAAGTGTTATTATACTATATTTTTTTAGGTTTAACATGGTTGATAAATAATTTGTGTTATATAAAAGTTGTTTGTGCAGCATGAAAGTCCATCGCACTATTTTTCCGTTCTACTAAATCCCAGCCTAACAAATTTTTGGGGATCCATATACCAAGCCAAATCAATGACTTAAATACAAAAATTTTCAGCTGGCAATTTTGTTTCTTTTGTTGTCAAAAGAAAAAAGCCTGTCTGGCTAAGACGATGAAATAATGCTTCGTACCTCCAAATGAAGATGTATAATTATTAATATTTAAAAACTTTTCCGTTAGCGATTACTTCCTGTTTACCCTCATCGAATACTGCTTTTGCACCCGTACGAACCGCAGCATTAGTCATAATATTTGCAATTGAATGCGAATAACCAGCCTCCACAGGGGCATTTGGTGTTTTTCGACTCCTCACGCACTCCATCCAGTTTCTCATATGACCAGAAGTTAAGGCATCGCCTCCCATATTTGCGCCAGTTGCCGCTTTAATTTCAGTTTTACTTAAATCAAAATCTGGAAGCAAGTTGGCTTTCAAACCCATCGCCGCAGCTTCTTTTTCTTTTAACCCACCTTTTGGAGAAACTTTATTTGTAATTAAATTCAGTTCTCCGCCATTTGAATAGTAAACTTCGCCAACATCGCCAACACTATTTTGCATTCTTGAAGTAAAGGTAACCTGAAATCCGTCTGTTGTATTCGGCTGACCATAATCAAAAACGGCAACCATCGAATCCCAATTCCTGCGACCATCTTTCCAGGTATAAATACCACCATTAGCGACTACACTTCTCGGGTGTTTTAAGTTCGTAAACCAGTGTACCGTATCAATCTGGTGCGACATCCATTGTCCTGGCATTCCTGAAGAATATGGCCAGAACAATCTATACTCTAAATATTTTCTTGGGTCGAAAGCTTCGTTAGGTCGGTTAAGCAAAAATCTTTTCCAATCGATATCTTCCTCTTTAAGTTTAGCAACCAAATCTGGCCTGCGCCAACGGCCAGGCTGATTAACGTTCCAAACTAAATCTACCGCGGTAATCGGTCCGAATTTTCCATCCTGAATATATTTTGCTGCATTTGCATAGTTTTCTCCGCTTCTGCGCTGCGACCCGATTTGCACAATTCGATCTGTTGCTTTAACGGCCTTAAAAGCAGCTTTCGCATCATCCATCGTTTCGGCAAATGGTTTTTCTACATAAGCATCGCAATTGGCTTTAACAGCTTCAATAGTATGCAGTGCATGTTGAAAATCGGCTGTGCTGATAATTACAGCATCTAAATCTTTGGTTGCGTAAAGTTCATAGTTGTTTCTACAAGCCTTAATATCGTGACCGAATTTTTCTTTTAGATGAGCAATTCCCAAATCTCTGCGGTAGTTCCATAAATCAGAAATCCCAACTATATCAAAATTTAGTTCTTTGTTATGATTTAAGAAACAAGGCAAAAGCGTGTCTTTAAATCGGTCTGAAAAACCGACCACACCTACGCGAACACGGTCGTTTGCGCCGATAATTCTGCCATAGCTCTTTGCACTCATGCCTATTGTACCTGCATAAGTTGCCGCAGCAAAAATAGCCGACTGCTTAATAAATTTTCTTCTGGAGTTTTCCATGGGATAATATGAATGTATATGATCTAATTTTTATAAACGTTCTCTATTTGTTTGTTAAGGTACTTAAAGCACAAAGCCATCTGTGCATCTGAATAATTACTTCCCGCCTCCACAAAAATTGGCCCTTTGTATTTAGCTATTTTTAGAGCTTCGATGTAAGGTGTAAAATCATCGCCTTTAATGCCTGGCAAAGTTCTTTCAGCATCCTCTGCAATTTCGCAATGAATAAGCAAATCTTTTGCCTCGATCATATTTTGAGGAGGCTCATGCGCTCTTCGCATATGGAAAATATCAGCATTAAGTTTAAAATTTGGATGATCAACTACTCTTACAATTTCCGCAGCCGATTTCACTGTGTTAATAAAATTGGTTTCTTTGCTTTGAAGATTTTCTAGTGCGATTTTAACTTGGTATTTGGAAGCTATAACTGCTATTTTTTTACTTAAGGTTATAAAATCTGCTGTGGCTTTTTTCACGTCATAGTGATCTGGCAACCGTCGGGCGGTTCCGCTTCCGAGCACTATAACCTTTATTTTTGCTTGTTGCGCTCTGGCAAATAAACGATCGGCATAAGCGAGTACAGTAGTTTCGTTTACATCTGGTCCAGCAATTTTCATATCGCCAGGGAACATAACATTACACATGTAAAGTTTAGTCTTAAGCTTTTTAATTAGTTCAAGATTTTGTCTGAATTTTTCTTCAGATAAGGATGGAGAAATCATTTTACTAACCGACTCTCCCATTAATTTAAATCCAGACGCATTTATTAAACTGTCTTTTTCTAATGGCGCCACAATGCCTAGCGTTATAAATGATTTATTTTCTGATTGAAAGCTGAAAACTAATGGCAGAAGAAGAAATACTATGATTACAACTTTTAGTCTCATTCTCAGTTAAATTAGGCATTCGTTGGTGGCAACGTATAGATATTGGTTAGCAAAGCTTTCGCTCTTTTTCTACCCTAAAATAGTGCTTTTAAACGAAAGATCGTAAAACGGTTTAGTAACATTTTAGAAACGGTCAGTCGCAGGCCGATGCTCAAATCATTTCAGCTCCTTACTTGAATACCAGTAATATATTTAGCGTTATTAATGCTTTATAAAACAATAAGCCCTTTAGAAACTTAATTCTAAAGGGCTGATTCTAAACTTTTAAGATTTAATCTATTTTTTATCCTAACATCGCTAAGCTCTCTTCAATAATCTTGATTTTCGCTTCTGCATCTGCTTTTTTATTACGTTCATTGGTAATAATTTCTGGTTTTGCATTTTGTACAAAACGTTCATTGCTCAGCTTAGCATCAACAGATTTTAAGAAACCCTGCAGGTAAACCAAATCAGCATTTAAGCGAATGCGTTCTGCATCAACATCAATATTTTCTGAAAGCGGAATGAAAAATTCGTCTTTTCCAGCCATAAACGCCGTTGCACCAGCAATTTTATCGTTTACAATTTCAGCTTCAGAAACATTAGCTAATTTGAAAACAATGTTCAGCCACTTTTCGTAATCGATATCAGAGTTTACCTTTAAACTTAAAGGCAAAGCCTCTTTTGGCGAAATTTGCTTCTGGTTACGAACATTTCTAATTTCAGCAATAGCCGTTTTAATTACCTCTGCATCTTTCAATAATTTCTCGTCAATTGCACCACCCTTCGGGAATTCAGCAACAATACAGCAATCCATTTCGCCACGTTCGGCAAACAAATCATCGTGCCACAATTCTTCGGTTAAGAAAGGCATATTCGGGTGCAATAACTTAATAATCTGTTCAAAGAAACCAACCGTAGCTTTATAACTTTCGGCATCGATAGGCTGTTGATACGCAGGTTTAACCATTTCTAAGTACCAGGCACAGAAATCATCCCAAACCAATTTATAAGTGGTTGTTAAAGCTTCTGATAAACGATATTGTTTAAAGTTTGCCTCAATTTCTACCAAAGCCTCGTTAAAACGGTTTTCGAACCAGGAAATCGCTTGGCTATTCGGATTTTCCAGGTTTTCATCAACCTCCCAACCTTTTACCAAGCGGAAGGCATTCCATATTTTTGAAGCAAAATTACGCCCCTGTTCACAGTAACTTTCATCGAACATTAAATCGTTCCCCGCAGGCGACGACATTAACATACCCACACGAACGGCATCCGCACCATATTTTTCGATCAATCCAATCGGATCCGGAGAGTTACCTAACGATTTAGACATTTTACGGCCTAACTTATCTCGAACGATACCAGTTAAATAAACATTAGTAAATGGTTTTTTGCCCATAAACTCATGTCCAGCCATAATCATACGTGCTACCCAGAAAAACATAATCTCTGGTGCAGTAACCAGATCATTGGTTGGGTAGTAGTAATTGATATCTTTGTTATTTGGGTCTTTAAAACCATCGAAAACCGAAATTGGCCATAACCATGATGAAAACCAGGTGTCCATTACATCTTCATCTTGCCTTAAGAATGGCTCCAACTGATGTTTAAATCCAGCTTTTTCACTTTCGTTAGCGCTTTCATCCAAATGTTTTTTCTTCCAGAATTCTTCTAACGCTTCATCCTTAGTTTTGGCAACAACCCAGTTTCCTTTATCATCATACCAGGCTGGAATGCGTTGGCCCCACCAAAGCTGACGAGAAATGTTCCAATCGCGAACATTTTCCATCCAATGGCGGTAGGTATTTTCAAACTTATTTGGAATCAGGTTTACATCACCATTCAAAACGTCATCCAAAGCTGGCTGTGCCATCTCTTTCATCTTTACAAACCATTGCATAGAAAGCTTTGGTTCAATTGCCGCATCAGTACGCTCCGAGAAACCAACCTGCGATTTATAATCTTCAACCTTATCTAAATGGCCTGCTTCATCAAGCATTTTAGCAATCTTTTTACGGGCAACAAACCTGTCTTCGCCCACCAAAATAACCGCTAATTCATTTAAGGTTCCATCATCATTTAAAATATCGGTAACAGGCAAATTGTGTTTTACACCCAGTTCGTAATCATTCAAATCATGCGCTGGTGTAACTTTTAAACAGCCTGTACCAAATTCAATATCAACATACTCATCCTCAATAACTGGAATTTCGTGATTAACAAGCGGTACAAAAACTTTTTTACCCTTTAAGTGCGTAAAACGTTCATCATTCGGGTTAATACAAATTGCGGCATCAGCCATAATCGTTTCTGGACGCGTAGTGGCAATCGTTAGAAACTGATCTTCCGTCCCCGAAATCAAATACTTAATGTAATACAGCTTCTGGTTTACTTCCTTACGAATTACCTCTTCATCAGAAACTGCCGTTTTACCAGCTGGATCCCAGTTTACCATGCGAATACCACGGTAAATCCAACCTTTTTTATATAAATGAATAAACGAATCGATCACGGCCGCAGAAAGGTCTTCCTCCATCGTAAAACGAGTACGGTCCCAATCGCAACTTGCACCCAGTTTTTTTAACTGTTCTAAAATAATCCCGCCGTATTTTTCCTTCCACTCCCAGGCATATTTCAAAAATTCTTCACGAGAAAGATCTTTTTTATTGATGCCTTGCTCCTTTAACATCGCTACAACCTTCGCTTCGGTAGCGATAGAAGCATGGTCAGTTCCAGGAACCCAACAAGCATTTTTACCCTCCATACGGGCTTTACGAATCAAAACATCCTGAATCGTATTATTTAACATATGCCCCATGTGCAGCACACCAGTAACATTTGGCGGTGGAATTACAATAGTGTAAGGCTCACGCTCATCAGGTTCTGAGTGAAAAAACTTTTTCGATAGCCAATAGCTATACCATTTATCTTCTGTTTCTGCTGGATTGTACTTCGTGGAAATGCTCATGAATTATATTAAAAGCCCAAAAATAGCTAAATAAGCTGAAAGACTAAAGTGCAAAGCTAAAAGTTTGGTACGATCTAAGCCCACACTCCCAATCAAGTGGCTAAAAGATGGATATTTCTCTTGATTTGAAAAGTAAGAAACAGTGTTCCATTTTCAAGTTAGTCCTGCTTTCTGTTGCAATCTTTTTGCGAATGTTACTACATAGGCATTTAAAACCTGCAACAAAAAGTATTTCCACTGCAATCAGGTTTAAAAACTTTGTCCAGTGCGCTTTACAATGTTCTCCTACCCAATAGTAAATAAGTTGATTTCTAAAGCTGCATAGAGAAGAATGTTTTTCATTTTCAAGAACAAAGTTTTCGACAAGTTCGAATTTAAGCCAATGAACTAACTATTTTAACTCCGTTTATCTTTTTAATCAAATCTTAGTTACTAATAATTTTGCTGCTCGAAATCTCTAAATCTGCTTCGTATTCTTTAATGATTTGTTTAAAATATTCTTCTGATTTAGTGTAAGCTATTAGCAATGTAATTTGGTTTTTCGCTCGCATAAGATTATGTTCTGCATGAGATACTGGGTAATAAATATCATTATTCAGGTAATCGGTTAAAAAACGTAAAGCTTGCATATAAATCATAAACTGACCACTGTAAATAAACAATTCTTGTTCTCTAATGGTTAAACTTCGCCTCATTTCCTCCATATATCCCTTATAAATTGCAAGAAATACGTCATTGCGAACCATAATTTTGTCTAACGAAGTTTCCTCTTCATTTACGGGGGATAAGTAAGTTCTCATCATATCGCCAACATCACTTATAAAGTAACCTGGCATAACGGTATCCAAATCAATCACACTTAATCCTCTTCCATTTCCAACATGTAAAAGCACATTGTTTATTTTGGTATCGTGATGCGTAACCCTTGTTTTAAGGCTATTTTCTTGGAGCAGTTCCTTAAACTGATCAGCAATCCAGGAAAAGGTTTCAATTTGACTGATAGCCCATTTAGCAATTTTTAAACGCTCCTGACTGCCATTTTCCAACGCCAAAGTAAACTGTTCCGCTCTTAAAGAAAGGTTATGAAAATCAGGAATAGTAACCTTCAAATCATGAGGATTAAAAGCCTCAAGAATTCTGGTAAACTTGCCAAATTGTTTGGCCGCATGATAAGCCTGGTTAGCTTCGGTAACGGCATCAACGGTAAAAGAATCTGCAACGAAAGGGAAAAGTCGATAGAAAGCTTCATTATCTTCAAAAACCCCAAGGCCTGTTGTTGTGGTTGCTGGTGCTATAAATAAATATTGTGGCGAAACCCGATCCAGATATTTTTTTATTTTCAGGGTATTATTGGCTATATCTTGTGGAGAATGAAATACGTTCGTATTAACTTTTTGCAAAATATATTTTCCGCTCTTAGCAGATACTTTCCAGGTTTGGTTGATTAAACCATTTCCAAAAGGCTCAATTTCACATTCTAAGTATTCGAGTCCGTAGGCTTTTAGAACTTTTTCAATCATTTATTTATTATTTATTTTTGAGTATTCAAAAATTAGTGCGTTAACCTTTTTCCTATTAATTTCTGTTAAAACCTATTATTTTAGAATCGGCGAGACCAATATAAGAGGATACAGATATTGCCTGCCAAACAAATAAAGCGCAAACGTTTGATTTATAAAACCTGGAAAAAGACACAAGCGTTGCCCTTATAAACTTAAATTTTAAAAAATTATAGCTTAATGTTAGGCTAACCCATCATAAAATTATGGTATGCATTTTTTTAGAGGATTTCGCTACTCAGGCGAAAAGAAAGAAATTAAGCTGCTAAACAAACGAAACGCAAACGTTTGATCATAAAGTTTTTATTTAGAAAACAAGTTTTAAAAGCTGCAAAAAAGCTTTTAAGATGTTATAAGGCAGTAATTTATTTTTGCGGTAAACAACGAAAGCAGGATAATTATTTATTGAACGACACTTTTTTAAAATATAACTTAGCTCAATTAATAACAACATTAAGCACCTTTTTTCGAACCAAGGCTTTGCATAAGTTGTTCGTAAAGGTCATCACTAGTCGCTTTCTGAGGCTTCATTTTCTTAACAGTAGCACGTTTTCCTTTAGCTTTCGCCTTTATAATTTTTAGTAACTCATTACTGTAATCATCTTTAAAGGTACTTAAGTCGAATGACGAACTATATTGCTTAATCAAGGCTAAACCAACATCCATTTCCTTTTTGGTAATGTTGATATCTTCCACTTTATTAATTTCAGATACAGGCCTGATTTCTTGCTGAAAACGAATTTTGGTAATTACAATCACATCCTCCATCGGATGGATTACACATAAGTTTTCGGTGTTACGCAAAACGAAACGACCAACGCCTGCCTTTTTTGATTTAACCAAAGCTTTTAAAAGTAGCGCATAAGCTTTTCTACCTTGCTTTTCTGGCTCTGTGTAGTAAGATGTTTCGTAGTAAACTGGGTTAATATCTGTTATGTCTACAAAGTTTTCAAGTTCTATAATCTTGGTCTTTTCGGGGGCAGCTTCCTCAAAATCATGCTTGTCTAAAATCACATATCGGTCTTTAAGAAAATAGCCTTTTACTATTTTTTCGAAAGGAACTTCTTTATGGGTTTTTTCATTAACCCGCATAAACCTGATTTTTTCATGATCGCGTTCGTCTAACATATCAAAATCCAGGTTGCTGTTTTGCACACCAGAAAATAATTTAACTGGAATGTTAACCAATCCAAACCCAATAGAGCCTTTCCATATAGAACGCATAACTTATCTATTTTTGATTTTAACAAATAACATGAACAAAAGATTATTGTTTTACAAATGTAGCCTTGAACTAGAAATCTCCCCTATAAATTAGCTGCTGATGGGTATTTCTTTTGAGCCTTTTTAATCGCCTGTTCAAGATCAATACCCTTTCCCAGAACACCTTTAAATAAATCGCCTTTTCTTTTAAGTCTTTCAATCGCATTAAAAATGGTAAAATCCTGCATTTTTAAACCAGCCTTAACCTCTTTCCAATCTAACGGCATAGAAACCGTTGCGCCTGGTTTGGGCCGCAGCGAATAAGGGCCTGCAATGGTGGCTCCTGGTCGGTTTTGCAAAAAATCCAGGTACATTTTACCCTTTCGGGAAGAAATTTTTCGCTCCAGCGTAGTTAAATCTGGTAAAAGATCATGCACCAATCCAACCACAATTCTGGCGAAAAGCTGCGTTTGATCATAAGTGTATTTTGCACCCATTGGGATGTAAATATGAATTCCCGTAGAACCCGATGTTTTTGGAAAGCTGGGTACATCAATCGAATCCAATATTTTTTTAACGGTAAGCGCAACTTCTACAACCTGATTGAAACTTTGTTTATCTGGATCTAAATCAATTACACAATAGTCAGGATAATCGGGCGATTCCGAACGGGAAAACCAGGGATTAATTTCAATACAACCTAAGGAAGCCATCCATAAAAGCGTAGCCTGATCATCACCTAATAAATACTCTTTAGGTTCCCCATCGCTGGTAGAATATGGAAAGGTTTTAGCCCAGTCGGGTGCCTTTCCTTTAACATCTTTTTGGTAAAAACTCTTTCCTTTAATCCCGCCTGGAAAACGGTTTAATGATTGTGGTCTGTCTTTCAGATAAGGTAAGATAAAATCAGAAACCTGATAATAATAGTTAAACATATCCCGTTTGGTAACGCCATCATCGGGCCAGTAAACTTTAGAAAGGTGGGTAAACTTTATTTCTTTTCCATTAATCTTTCGAACCTGAGTTTCATCCTTTGGATTTAATAAAGTTTTAGGTATGGTAGTTTTAGGCGGCTTAATGGCACTGGCGTGGTGATCTGTTGTTTTCTTCTTTTCACTAATAGACTCCGTACCTTGTTCAACAATATCTGTGGTTTCAATTGCCTTGTCACGGGTAACGTCTTTAGCCTTTTTATCTTCCCGCATCCCCTGGAAAGATGGATGTCTAAATACACCATCACTGGTAATCTCCGTGTAAGCTACTTCGCATACCAATTGAGGTTCCATCCAGATTATCTCGGCGTCAGGCTGTTTCGACTGAAATCTGGAACGCTTATTAACATCTGGTGCAACCTTAAACGGACTTTTATCCGTTACAAATGGTTTAAAAAGCTTAACCATATCTCGCTGTGCAGCATCAGAGAATCCAGTACCAACCTTGCCAGCGTAGCTTAGCACCTTATTTTCATAAACAGCTAAAATCAGCGAACTGAAAGATTTGGAGGTATCTTTGTTTTTGGTAAAACCAGCAATAATTACTTCCTGCCTTTTACTAATTTTTACTTTCAGCCAGTCCTTCGATCGGCTATCGATAACATAACTCGATGATTTCCTTTTAGCCATAATACCTTCCAAACCCATTCGTTCGGCAGCGGCAAAAAAATCGATTCCACTGGCATCAAATACTTTCGAAATCCGTATACGATCATCATCCTTAGGCAGGATCTGATTGAGTATGGCTTGACGCTCGATCAGGCTTAAACCTGTTAAATCTTTACCCTTGTACCATAAAATATCAAAAACATAAAATATCAGTTCTCCATCTGCCTCACTCCGCCAATTTTGAAGGGCACCAAAGTTTGATATACCGTTATCGTTAAGTACCAGAATTTCCCCATCCAAAACCACATCCTGCTTCCAGGATTTTAAAATACTGGTAATTGGATAAAACCGGTCGTTAAATGATTTCTGGTTTCTCGAAAGTAATTCAACTTTTCCTTTATTTAAAAAAGCCAGTGCACGGTAACCATCCCATTTTACCTCGTACTGCCACTCCGTATCATCAAATGGTGCATCAACCAAAGTAGCCAGCATGGGTTTAATGTTTTTAAAGATGGATGATTTTGGTGCATCCTTTAAAAATTGATCAGCATCATCTGCTTCAGCTTTTTTTTTAGTTTTCTTTTCACCTTCCTCAATCTGTTTGGCTACGGCTTTATCTTTAACACTAATTTTTTGTGCCTTGCCCGACTTCCAGACTTTATCCCCGCTCTTTTCCATAACCTCAATGGTTTTTCCCGAAAGTATAGACTTATCTTGTTTAGTTACATCCTTTTTAGTCGCAAATTCGTCATCATGTTTAATTAACAACCAGGCATTGTCACCCATTCCCTTGGTTTTAACCAGGGCAAATTCTCCGTTTAATTTTTCGCCATGCAAGCGCATTTTTACCGAACCTTTTTTTAACTCAGCAAGAAGATATTTTTCCTGCGCTTTTTTGCCTTTTATATCTTCTATCGTTTCATACCAACCCTGATCCCAAACAATTACCGTTCCTCCACCATATTCCCCTTCTGGAATTAATCCCTCAAAATTTCGGTAATCAAAGGGATGATCTTCAACCATCATAGCCAAATGTTTAATCTTCGGGTCGAGAGAAGGCCCCTTAGGTACAGCCCAGCTTTTCAAAACGCCACCCATTTCTAATCTAAAATCATAATGAAGTCTGGATGCATCATGTTTCTGAATCACGAAAATCATTTTATTTCGATCCTTGCTTAAACCCGCTTTTGGCTCGGCAGTTTTTGTAAAGTCGCGTTTCTGTTTATACTTATCTAAACTCATAACTAATTAATTAACAACGGCGTGATGAAAAAAAACATTCAATAGCAACTGGATAACAATGCACTATATGTGTTGGTTTTATTTCGACTGTTTTTTAAATATGAAGGATTCTATAAAGCCTAATTTTTTATTTTTTTTTTAAGGAATGGTGTAGTTCTAAAATTTTTTAAAACTATTTCATTGAATCTGAGGTTTAAAGAACACAACAAAATTTATACTATGAAAAATTTATTTTATGTAATGGCAATTTCCGCATCTGCACTAACCTTTCAGGCTTGCAGTGGAAACAAGGATGCCAAAGAAACAGCAGATAGTTTGAATATGTCGAAAGACACAACAACTAACGTAGCAGAAACTGGTGGTATTGCAGTACCTGAAGAAGATTCGAAATTTGCAACTTCAGCAGCAGTTGGTGGAATGGCAGAAGTAGAATTAGGTAAACTTGCCTTAGAAAAAAGCACAAATGCTAAGGTAAAAGAATTTGCTACAATGATGGTGAGCGACCATGGTAAAGCGAATACAGAATTGATGGCTTTAGCTGGCACAAAAAACATTACATTACCAACTACTGTTGATGATGACCACAAGAAAAAAATGGACGACTTAAGTAAAAAAACAGGCGCCGATTTTGATAAAGCTTATGTTGATGCAATGGTAGATGGACATAAATCTACTTTGGATTTAATGGAAAAAGAAGCAAAAGATGGTATGGATGTAGACTTAAAAGCATTTGCATCTAAAACAGCACCAATTGTTAAAACACATTTGGATATGATTCAAAAAATTAAAGATGGCATGAAATAAGCCAATCTTGAATTATAAAAAAACCTTCTGATTATGATATCAGAAGGTTTTTTTTATGCATTTAAATACAGGTTTTCAGCTGGTATTACTGGCTGTTATCAAATTGTAAATCGTTTCTTTGGCGTTGTTCCAAATGTGTAACTCCTGCCCAGATCAACAATCCTTGAGTTACTTCTATTCTTAGATGGAAATGATGCTCTCAAAAATAAAGGCAAAACCGAGCTATTAAGGTTGGACAGTTCTAAATTTTAGACCCTCATTATTCAGTTGATCTGTGATTAGAATAGATAGATGTTATTGAATTGATTTCGAATAACCAAACACTAGGCTATGTTTAGCATAGAAATATCACCTATCTTTTTTACCATTTCATCAATTAAATTGTACTTAAAATTTATCCAGTTCTTTTCAGTTAGGGAATCATTTAAAAGTATAGTGGTTTTTGAGGTTTGTAATTCAGGAGCTCCTTTAAGGACATTGAAAATATCGTCAAAGGTTTTTTTATTATAAGTTTTAAGCGTTTCAGCCTTATTTACAAGGCTTTGCAATAAAGAAACTTCTCTTTGATTTTCCATTGTAGTTTTGATTTACAACAAATCTAAATCAACTTTATTTATTTTTATACCGTAAAATCACCCTTATTTACTAGCTGTTTTGCTATTTCTTACTACTTTAATCAAATAAATGGCAAAAAAATCAATTTATAATTAATACATCAGGAATAATGGTATAGGATACAGGAATTTATATACAAATCCCTTGGAGAAAAATGACCACTTTTGAAGTGGGAATATTATTCATACAAATAATAAACATGACAACAAAAGCACTCAAAATACTTATCATAAGCCTATTATGCTTACTTAGCTTAGAGAAATCTTCGGCACAACAGCCAGGTATGATCGTCAGAATTTCTGAAATTGAAATATTTCCCAATCACCTGGAAGCCTATAACAAAATTCTGAAGGAAGAATCAGAAGCATCTGTAAAGTTAGAACCTGGCGTAATTGCTATTTTCCCAATGAGTCAGAAGGAAAACCCGAACCAAATAAGGATTTTGGAAATTTATGAAAACTCAGAATCCTATCAATCACATCTCAAAACACCACATTTTTTAAAGTATAAAACTTCTTCCCTAAAAATGGTTAAATCTTTAAAACTTATAGATATGGATGCACTTGATTCTAAAACCATGACCCAAATCTTCAAGAAATTAAAAGAAAATAATTAAGCCTTTTTTATTCCAAATTAACCTAAGTAATCCAGATCTTCTTTAGAAATAGAAATTTCAGCCGCTGCCATATTTTCTTCCAGATGTTTAAGCGAAGTAGTTCCAGGAATTGGTAAAATTAAAGGAGATTTATGTAGCAACCAGGCCAAATTCATTTGAGCCGTACTCACATTGTATTTTTTGGCTATTTCTTCAATCTTTTGCTGACCTTTGCCTAAAGATGCTTCAAGAGAAAAATAAGGAATTAATGGAATTTGATGTGCTTCAAGCAAATCTAAAATCTCTTCTCCTCCTGCCCCACCCATAGGCCCAGCTAAAGTTGTTCGTTGCGTGTAACCATATAAATTTTGCACCGTCCCGATTTCGCCCATTTTTAATCCAGCTTCTAACTGTTCTCTGTTAACATTACTCAAACCCACATGAGCTATTTTCCCTTCTTTTTGCAGTTCAAATACAGCGGAAAGTGAATCTTCGAAAGAAGTTTCAGAACCAGGCATATAGCGAAAATGGACAACAGCCAATTGATCTAATTTTAAAACCCGAAGGTTATTCTCTACACTATGTCGCAATTGCTCGGGTTTACTAAAAACATTCCAGCTTGCATCATCCTTACGCATTGCGCCAATCTTTGTACCTATAATTAAATTATCCTGATAAGGATAAAGAGCTTCAGCAATTAAACGATTAGTAACATCAATACCATAATAATCGGCGGTATCAATGTAGTTTACGCCAAGTTCGACCGCTTTTTTTAAAATTTGTAAAGCCTCTAATCGGTTTTCAGGCTCACCAAAAAAGTGTTTTCCAGTTAAACGCATGGTACCATAACCAATTCGATTAGCGGTGAAAGTTAGTTCTGAATCTTTACCTATGATGAGGGTTTTATTTATGTTCATAAATTCTAAAGTCGTTTGATGCCAATTATTAACAGGTTTAATTTACATTTTGTTTTTATTGTTTGACGAATACCAACACCTTTTTGGAGTTACTTAACCTGCTAAAAATCAAAACATTAATACAGCTGTTTGGTTAATATATAGGAACTAAAAATTATGGAGTATGGATAAGCGAATATGTGTTTTGGAAGATAACGAAGATATTAGAGAAATTATTGGCTTTATTTTAGAAGATGAGCATTATAAAGTAAAATACTTTAAAAATATACAAGAGTTTAGAAAAGGAGCATTGGATTTTCATGCAGATTTATTCTTACTGGATGTAATGTTGCCTGATGGAAATGGTTTAGATTTATGTTGCGAACTTAAAAAATTAAAAGAAACGGCAAATATGCCAATTGTGATGATGTCGGCAAATTTTTCTGATACAGAAATGAGAAGCAAATGCCATGCAGATGATTATATACATAAACCTTTTGATATTAATGATTTTGTAATTAGGCTTAACGCACAGATTCATTAAATACGACTCCAGATTTCAAAATATCATTTATTCAATGCGCTGTTGAGGGATTTTTCGTATATTTGTAATCTTGTTTCTTAATTGAAAACTCGAAAACTGGGGCCGTTCTTGGATTTGACAGGGTGGCGAAGGTTATGTTAGCATGCAGTGCGTTGTACGGAGAGCACTTAAAGTGAACGTTCACATTTTAGTTGGCGAAAATACTTACGCCTTAGCTGCTTAGTTTAGAACTAATTAGCTTTTGTCCCTCTAACTGCTGCATTGTTAGGTTAGAATCTGGGGCATCGAAATAACAAAGCTGGCCTTAAAGAGATACGATTTAAGGTGAGATAAAGTATCTAAGGATTTAAATAAGGTCGGTTTTCAGCCCGTTTATTTCCCGAAAATCAATTGAAAAATAAGCATGTAGAAGGTATAAGTTATCTCACAACTGGACAAGGGTTCGACTCCCTTCGGCTCCACTAAAAATAACCCTCATATAAATTTATGAGGGTTATTTTTTTTTACGAATATTTTGTGGAAAAATAATTTCATTAAAACCGTATTTATTTCTTTTAACTATTGTTTTTGTAACGGCTTTGTTATATTTTAGATTTCAAACCAAACAAACTATGGCAGAGAAATTTAATTTGATCGCGGGAATAATTACGTTGATTATGAGTGTTGGAATTTTGGCTCTGTTAGCCCGTCCGAACAGTCGAATGTAATTAATAGTCTACTGGCCATAATATTGTATATCATATATTATGGCTGGTTGACGGCGCATTTTAAGCTTCATTTACCATTAATAGTATAAATCTCCTTGCAAATTTTTTTCATAACTTATATTTTACAAACATTATTCAATTTTATAAGTTAGAGAATTATGCAACCACTAGACTCATTTGAAAAATTTGTAATGTTAATGATGGCAGGCGCCTTTGCTGTTGCTTTAATTATCGGACTTATAGTTTTCATGATGATTTAGAAACCTAAAAAAGCTTACTTACAAAATTTATCCGTTAGGTTAAACCTAGCCCTCTCTCCTAGATGAAGCTAATCATCAGGCATACCCATTCGCACCATACCCCATACTAGAATAAATCAACTCAACTGAAAGTCCGTATTTTACCAGCAAAACATGGACTTGATATGGAGTTGAACCCCAGAATTCCCCAGGAAAGCTTGTGTGAAACTTAATTAACAAATGGATATAAAGTGCTTAATGTAACACCGAGATACCCTTGCATTTCTGATAAATAAATCCGTTAAAAATCGGAATACGCTGTTGGATAAAGAAACAGGGTTACATTTTTTGAAACATTATGCTGATACTGGGGTAAACCACTAATCTTTTTGTACTCAGCACCAAAATCTACCCAATGCTGGTCCCGATCTGCCTTATTTTTAAAAGTAGTCAAATACATCAAGTTTGGCATTTTGCTTCCTGAAATAACCTGACCGTAAAAAACGGCATTAAAGTTTAACTTCGAAAAAATATCAACTTCGTAATCATTAAACATACCTATCTTATTGGTTGCCAAGGCTTCGGTAGCCGATTCATAGCTTCTAAGTTCGTAAACCCGCTCACTTTTCGGCGAATTGAAATTCGGAGCGGCAAATTCAGGCATAGCCGAAAAAGCCTTTAATAAGGTAGATTCGATTCTTGTATAAGGGGTTGCATTGTATTCCGCGTTTAAATAGGTCGCGCCTGCTTTAAGGTATTCTTTATCTTTTGATAAGGTTTCATTCAGCTTCGCGAAGTCGTCCATCTTTTTAAATGGGATAAAAACGTAAACCAGTTGCTCTACCGTATCTTTTGCTATTGGTTTAAAAACGCCAACACTATTAATTCCTGCACGGTGAAGCGCAGGCAAAAAAGCATCTTTTAAATAACCATCAACCATAACTTCCTGGGCTGATGTTTTTAAATGATAAACTTTTAACTGATAATAGAATTGATTTTTAGTGGCAAAAGCGCTCGCAGCGGTTGATAGTAAGATCACCGTTAGAAAAAGTAATCTGCTTAGGTTAGTTTTCAAGATATTTATTTTTAGTAACGTTAACTATTTACGCCCATGGCGTACAAAATAATGTTCACGGCAAATTTAGTATTATCCTCTGCAAGAAAACGTTTATTCCTAAAATCGTAATCCCATTCGCAACCATAGTCTTTATTGCTGTACAACACCCCAATTCTATTATTTATGGTTATGGCTTTCAGGTAATCATGTACTAAATCATCTCCCCAACCATTTAACTCGAAAGAGGTTGTAGGAGGACCTTTCTCAAATTTAAAGAATGAATTGTAAACCGCATGATTATTTGGGATTTTCTTCAGAGCTGTTGCACCAAATAAATTGCTCATCTGTGTTTCAAATGAACGTGCAAATAAACCATCTATATCGTGGTTGCAATCATCTACAAAAACAAAACCACCATTCTGTACGTACATTTTAAAATTAGCGGCTTCCTGCTGGTTAAACTGAACCAGTTTGTGGCCGCTTAAATAACAAAATGGGTATTTGAACAAATCGTGGCTACTTAACTCTACTATCTTTTCTTCTTCATCAAGCGGAATGGTGGTGTATTCCAACAAAGAATTTAGTACGTTCGATGGCATACGCTGATCTGTATCCCAATCGCCCGAATTATATTTTAGCCTAGCAAATGTAAACTTCGATCTCTGCATGGCTCTAAATTAAGGCCTATTTTTATTAATTCGGGTTTTTAATGAGATAATCTTGTAAATTTTTTGATATTCTTTCCAATTAGCCTAAAGATATATGCCTTAATGCACTATATTGAGGCACAATATTCATTCAAACTAAAAAAAATCGTTTTGGAGCGTTCAGAAACTAACTTAAAAATATTGATCAGCAAGATTTCCCAATTAAAAAGCGAAATACAAAAAGTAATTGTTGGGCAGGATGTAATAATCGAGGAAATGTTAATTGCTTTGATGGCTGGCGGACACTGTCTATTAGAAGGCGTGCCTGGTTTAGCTAAAACCTTAATGGTTAAAACCATGTCGCAAGCATTAGATTTATCTTTTAGAAGAATTCAGTTTACACCCGATTTAATGCCTACTGATATTGTTGGAACAGAAATTCTGGAAGAAGACCATGTAACAGGCAAACGTTTCTTTAAGTTTAACAAAGGCCCGTTATTTGCTAATATCGTTTTGGCTGATGAAGTAAACCGAACACCTCCGAAAACACAATCGGCACTTTTAGAAGCCATGCAGGAGTTTGAAGTTACTTATGGCGGACAAACTTATCCTTTAGACAGACCATTTTTTATTCTGGCTACGCAAAATCCAATAGAACAAGCTGGAACTTATCCCCTGCCCGAAGCACAACTCGATCGCTTCTTATTATACATTAAAATCGGTTACCCAACAGCTGCCGAAGAATCAAGAATTTTAAGCAGTACAACTGGCGCTACAAAGGCAACCATTAACCCCATTATTGGAGCTGAAGAAATTAAGGAACTACAATCGATAACCCGCGAAGTAAGCATTAGCGATGATTTAATTACTTACGTGAGTGAAATGATTCGTGCAACCAGACCAGATACCACAACAGTACCATTTGTTAAAGAATGGGTGCGCTGGGGTGCTGGCCCACGGGCAGGACAAGCGTTAATTCTTACTGCAAAAGCCAGGGCTCTATTTAAAGGCAGGTATGCCGTTATTTTAGAAGATTTACAGACAATGGCTTATCCAGTACTTCGCCACAGGGTTTTAATGAATTTTAAAGCCGAAGCGGAAGATGTTTCTTCGGATAAAGTAACGGATGAATTGATTAAGGCAATATCAAAACCAAAAGCTAACATTTAATGAGTAAACTGCTCGATCCGAAAGTATTGATGGCAATTAAAGAACTGAATTTATCGGCCAAAATGACGATAGATGGCTTTATGAGCGGCATTAATAAAAGTACGGTTAAGGGCGCTGGCTTAGAGTTTAGTCAATATAGAAGCTACCAGCCTGGCGATGATTTGCGGTCTTTAGACTGGAAGATGTTTGCCCGTTCCGATCGGTACTACATCCGCGAATCGGAAGTAGAAACCAATATATCCGTTCGGATTTTAATGGATGCCAGCGCATCTATGAACCACAGCGATGGCGATTTCACTAAAATTGAATATGCCAGGTATTTAGGCGCATCACTGGCTTATCTGGCAAATTTACAAGGTGATGCCATTGGCTTGTATGTGCTCAAAAATTCGGGCATTTTTTCGATGACGCCCAAACAGGATTATCAACATTTGGCAAGGTTATTTTATCAGTTGGAAAATATAAATCCAGATGGTGAGTTTACTAAGCCGATACATTATAAAGAACTTTTTGCAGGTGCCCAAAAGCGTGAACTTTTAATTTTCGTTACCGATTTATATCAAGCTGATGATGAAATAATTCATCTTTTAGATACGTTAAATACCCTTCGCCATGAAATTGTGGTTTTTCATTTACTTTCCAGAAATGAGCTTGATTTAGATTTTAAAGGCTACTCTACTTTTGAGGATTTGGAAACGGGCGAAACCATTCAAATTGACCAGGCAAAAGCCAGAACAGAATATAAAACTAACCTTAACGCCTACCTCGAAAAAACAAGGGTACAAATGCTCGACAGAAGGATTTTTTATCGTACAATTTCTACGGATGAACCTTTAGATCAGGCTTTGAGAGATTTTTTAAAACAAAGAAGTAAACTAAGAATTTAGCCTGTGCAGTTTTTATATCCCATCGGTTTACTGGCTTTAGCAGCATTAATTATTCCACTAATAATTCATTTGTGGAACTTTAAAGAAAGCAAAACACTAAAAATTGGCAGCATTTCGCTTTTAGGCGCAAGTGCTCGTGTAAGCTCAAAAAGCTTTCGCATAACTGATTGGTTACTCTTTATTTTACGCTGCCTCTTAATTATTTTAATTGCTTTTCTTTTAGCGCAACCATACATTAAAAAAACGCTGAATGCAAAAAACAAAGGCGGCTGGATATTAGTCGAAAAATCTAAATTTCCGCAGGTTTTTAAAGATAATCGTAAAACAATCGATTCATTAACAAAACGCAATTACGAAATACACGATTTCAATCTGGGTTTTAATTTACTGAGCTTAAAAGATACAATAGCTTCTGAACGAGAACAGATTGTAAACGCCCTAAAACATACTGCTTTACTTAAAGAACTAAACAATTTGGTTCCTGCGGGTACATCGGTTTACTTGTTTGCAAGCCAGCAGCTCAATCAATTTGACGATGTATTACCATTAACCAATTATAAATTAATTTGGAAACCTGTAAACCAGGCCGATACTCTAAGCAGTTGGATTACCCAATTTGCTGGCAAAAAATACGAAGCAAACTCTAATCCTTCAGTTGTTGAATATAAAGCATTAAATAGCGACGATGCACCTGTAATATCTGTAGCCATTTTTGAAGAAGCTGGCAGCAACGATAGTAAATATATTAAAGCGGCAATACATGCAATTGCCAGTTTTAGCAAAAGAAAAATTCAAATCAACCAGCCAAATGCAGCATTTGATGTCGGTTTCTGGCTCTCAGAAAAATCAATCTCGCAAAACTTTAAAGCTTCTATAAAAGAAAACGGAAGTATCTTTAAGTATGCATCAGGAAAAATTGTTTCAGAAAAATCTGTTATCAATACCAATAGTGGAATAGTTGATTTAACCAGGCGAATCGTCCCTAATCATTCATTTAATAAAATATGGAGCGATGGTTTTGGTAATGCCATTCTATCAGCAGAAAATACAAATGGTTTAAGTATTCTTCACTTTTACAGCAGATTAAATCCGCAATGGAATGAATTGGTTTGGAATGAAACCTTTGTTAAAGCATTAATGCCAATAATAATTAAAGACGATAAATTTAGTGAGTTTGGTTTCGAAAATAACTTAAGCGACCAGAGAAAAATGCCCTTAAATCAGAAGGAAAATATCCAAACCAACAAAATAGAAAAAGAGCTAAAAGTTTCAACAGATGAACCTTTGAGTACAATTTTCTGGTTTGCAGCCTTTTTAATTTTTGCTACCGAACGTATTTTATCATTCAGAAAAAAACCAGATTATGTTAAAAGCTGAAGGACAAAATTGGATTCACAATTTAAGAATAAAGTGGATTACACTTTATTTAATTAGAACTATTGCCATAAGCCTCGCAATTACAATTGTAATAGCTGCACTTGGTATTTATATTTTCCAGCTTTCGGCCTGGCTTTTTGCCGTTGTTTTTCCAGTAATTTTAGTTATCAGTTTATTTATTAATCCCATTTGGAAAACCACCGATTCAGATATCTCAAGATATATCAATAACCAATATCCGGAGCTTGAAGAAAGTGCCGATTTATTATTAAAGAACCCAACGGAGCTTTCGATGCTTCAACAATTGCAAAGAAGTAAAATTGAAACGCTTTTACCATCCTTGCCGCAGCCCAAAGAACCTGTAAAAAAACTATATTTTGGTTTAGCAATTCTTGCTGCTGGAGTATTATTAAGTTTTGGGATTACGAAAGTTCCCGCTTTAAAAAAAGAAGCTAGTGCTGTTACGCAACAGCAGCGCGTGAATCCAGTAATTAAAGAGAATATTTTACCAGAGATTTCGGATTTTAGCGCAACAATTATGCCACCTGCTTATACTGGAAAAAGCACCCGCGAACAAAAACAATTTTCGATTAAGGCAGAAACTGGCGCAAAAATTAACTGGAAAATAGAAACCAATGTTGCCATTAAAAAACTTAAAATCATATTTAACGATAAAGAAATAAACACATTAAAACCTAATAGTTCGGCTTCAACTGGCTTTTCTTATACTAAAACAATTGATAAAGCTGGTTTTTACCAACTGGAATTAGATGGCAAAAAATCAGATTTATATCAAATAGAGGTTATCCCCGACTTGCCTGTCAATATCAAGATTACGCAGCCCAAACAGCGTACAACAATAGACATTGGCCAGCCACAAAAATTTACTTTAAATGCAACATTAAATGATGATTACGGCATAAATGATGCTTTTATATCTGCAACGATGGCAAGTGGAAAAGGTGAAGGCGTAAGTTTTACGGAGAAAAAATTAACT
>Ga0247810_10000563_pt1 | contig 36468 bp, 35 predicted proteins | sample UWRJL119311C1_FD_179918 | JGI IMG/M metagenome (GOLD analysis project Ga0247810, IMG submission 179918) | Plant litter microbial communities from Arlington Agricultural Research Station in Wisconsin, United States - UWRJ-L119-311C-1 | ecosystem: Environmental > Terrestrial > Plant litter >...
ATTCCCAGTGAATCGACCAGGTATCTTTTGCCGTCGATGTAATCCAGCAGATCGCGTTCTCCCATGTGGCGGTAAATGGCTGTTCTGACATCTCTACCGTAGCCTTCGCTTGCCCGGTAATCCATGTCGATAACGGTGTAGCCTTTTTCGGTGAGCAACTGGTGAAACAGGAATTCGCGGTAATAATTGCTCCAGTAGTAATGGGCGTTCTGAAGGTAACCGGCACCGTGAACGAACATAACCGCCGCGCCATTCGGATTTTCAGGTTTGTAAACGCGTGCTGTAACGGATTTTCCATCGGAAGCCGGAACCTGGATGATCTCAGGAGTTTTCAGCTTCAGCTTGTCGTAAGCTTCCGAAGTGGTTTTAACAACCGGGATCATCTTCGCACCGGGCTTGTTTTCCGAAATAAACAAAGTCCAGGGCGTATCGGTCGTGGAAGAGCGGATCGCCCAGTACTTTTCGTCGGGCGACAGCTGCCATTCGATACCGTAGTAGCCTTCGAAAAGCGGAACGAGCCTGTTGTCTTTCAGCGAAAGTCTGTAACCGTTTCTCACTCCGGGATGCAGCTTGTTCGCTATCAGGTAGAACGTCTGTTTGTCCTTGCTAAGGATAACAGTGTGGATCTCGAAGTTGCCTTGCGTCAACGCTTTTTTAATCTTCGTTTGTGTATTGGCTGTGTAGAGGTGCGAATAGCCACTTTCTTCCGATTGAAAATAGCAGGTGGAAGCATCGAGCCATCCGAGAACGGCAATTTCTTCGTTCCAGCCCGAGATACCGGGGCCGCCGATCCATGCTTCATCGTGCTGGTGATCGATTTCGGTGAGTTTTCCGGTTGAAAGATCGAGCAGAACGATCCAGCGGTCCTTGTTGTCGTAGCTGCGAATATCTATCAAAGCCGAAGACCCGTTTTCGCTCATCACAGGTGCGTGCATCACAACACTTCGGTCGGTTTCATAATCGCCGGAAATGCCATACTCGCTGAAATAACCCGGTCGTTTCCGAATACCATTTAATGAAGAGAAGGAAACAAAATAGGAAGTATCATCTACACGGTCGTAAATCCCGAACCGGTGCTTCGGATCGTTGTCTCCGACCTTGGCCCGGGCGCTTACATGATTGGTAAAGCCGGATGCCGTGATGTGCTCGTCAAAATAGGTGGCCTGTTCGTCGGGATAGGTACTCAGCCTGAACGTAATGAAACGCTCGTCCTGTGAGATCACCAGGTCTTCCAGCTGCTCGTTTTTACCGAACCAGGTCTCTTCCGGAAACGCTCGTTTGTAGGCATGGCTTTCATTCCAGTCGGCTTTTGCCGCATCTTCCCGCAGAATAGCGAACAATTCCAGCTGCTGTCTCTGAAGATCTGAAGTGTCCTTGCCGTTCCCGGATGCGTTTCCCTGCCTGAAATTGGTCACCTGTTTCAGTCCGTGAAGTTCATCGAAGAGGAACAGGTTCCCGTTCTGCCGGAAATAAATATGCTGCTCGTTCTTCACCCGCTGAATGTCCGAAATCGGAGCACCTGTTGAAATAACAAGCTCTTGCTGCTTAGTCTTCAGGTTGTAACGGAACAGATCCCCGGAGAAGCTGTAGTAGTGAACAGGATGAAACTTCTCCCCGTCAGCAGCCGGAACTGCCGGATTTTGAAAAGGAACGATTTCAGCTGTTCGTTTAGTAACCGACCACGAGTAAAGTGAAGTACCGGGCTCGTTCTTCGGATTCCAGTTGAAATAAAGTTGTTGTCCGTCTGCAGACCATTGCGGATTTACGGGTGCATGTCCGGTAAACTGTTCGCCTTTCATGATCTCTTCCAGCTTGAATTGCTGGGCGGAAACAGTGAAAGAAAAAGCAGTCAGTAATAAAGCAGGAAAGAGGTTTTTCATCGGAGCTGGTTCAGTTGTTTGGAATATTTCTTTTCGAAATTGCGGCGCATAGCCTGGATCGACGGTCGTTCGTCTTCCCGGTGAAGGTCCATCAGGAGCTTGATCTCAGGCAGCAATTCGGGATGAGCTTTGAGGTATTGTTTTTCGATGGCCTTGTAAGCATTTACTTTCAGCGCGGCAAGTGACTCGGCGTTCTCAAAATGGGCAAACAGGCAGCTGAGAAATTCTCCGTCGTCGGCAATATCCGCCCTAACCTTTGTAAAAATGTGTACAAGGTTGCGTTGTACGGTATGATTGCGCGTTACCTGCAGAATTTCCATGAACCGGCTTTTCCATTCTGAAAAGTCGGAGCGTGTGTGCTCGTAAAAGTGCAGGGCTATCCACGAAGCATATTCTGCGTACGGATATTCGTTAAGCGCAATCTCGCTGAACAGGGCGTTCCGGAATTCCGGATCGGTCTTAAGCCTTGGGAATACGGACTTAAACTTCCGCTTCGTCTTAAAAACATCCAGAAAATAGCGAACCTCAGACATGCATCAACTTTGAGTGCAAAGAAATGGATTTCAATTGCAAAAGCAGCAAAAGACCAGCTGAAATTTCACTTCACGATGTTATAGCGAGTTACACTTGGTGATAATGGGTTCTGAATAATCATCATTTCCCGTTCTAACCTGGAGCCTCCTATGAAGGAAGGATTGCTTCGTATCTCTTTGCATTCATCTTGTGACATATTGAGTTAATCTTGTGCCTGTTTACTTTTAACTTGTAGTTGTTTGAAGTCAATTTGTTGCTTTAATCCGAAGTGTCTGACCGTCTGCTTTGGATTATCAAGGGCACTTCTCTGTATCTGGAGCAAGTTCAATTGTATCTGGAGCAGGTTTGTTCGTATCTGGAGCAAGTTCAATTATATCTGGAGCAAGTTCAATTGTATCTGGAGCAGGTTTGTTCGTATCTGGAGCAAGTTCAATTATATCTGGAGCAGGTTCAGTTATATCTGGAGCAAGTTCAGTTGTATCTGGAGCAGGTTCAGTTCTATCTGGGGCAAGTTCAGTTGTATCTGGAGCAGGTTTGTTCGTATCTGGAGCAGGTTGTTTGTATCTGGAGTAAGTTCGTTTATATCTGGAGCAGGTTCGCCTGTATCTGGAACACGTTCACCTTGCAAGCCTCTGTGTACTCAAAAACACGATGTATGTCAAAATAGCCCTGCGCTCTTTGCGTCCATCTACTGACGATCTGACTTATGACCTGTCGGATCCTCCACCTTCGTTACATACAGATACCCGAAAGCACCGCTCACTTCAAATACGGTGTAATCCTTCAATACCATTTTTCGGTCGGTCTTCGATTCGATGAGCCAGTGTGAAAGAGCATCTTCTTCGGTATCTTTCCTGTTCGCGACAGCATAAATGTGTGGCTTTTCATAAACGAGGTAGCCGTACTGGTGTTCCGAGAATTTGCCGTTTGTGCGATCGATCATGGAAAAGGTTCCATCGGGCCGGAAATTGAGCGCCTGGTAAGCTTCGGTAGTAACGATTCGCTTCGGACCTTCCATCTTTGCCATGGAATCGATCCGCCAGCATCCTGTTATTTCTGTCAGATCGGAACTTTCCGCCGACGGCTCTTCCAGCGCGGGGACTTTTACCGGTGGCTGATCGTTGTCGTTGCCGGTCGAGCAGGAAGCTGCAATAAACAGGAGAAGAAAAAAAGCACGGTGTTTCATGATCGCCGGGTTATGATCTAAAGTAGTGATTCGGGTTCTAGGAGCGCACGAGTTTCGGCTTTTTTAAGAAGTAAGAATGCTTTCGGCTTGAACCGCTCCAATCCGATACCTGTCCGGAATATCCCGGCATTGTACGTACGCCAGCTGGTGAAGAACTTCAATTCTGTGTGATGATTGTGAAATCGAACCTAGCACACATAGCTCACCACTTAGCACTCTCAAAATACCCGGTGAATCCAATGAAATCTCTGTGCCCTCCGCGTTATTATCGTTAAACACACAGCACTTTAAACCCGCCGGTGCATTCTTGCCTTCACAAATCAGATTTGTCCTTAATTTCACACCCATGAATCGTTTCCTCCTTTTTACAGCTCTCCTGGCTTCCTTTTCGCTGAATGCCCAATGGTCGCAGAATACTTCGCCAACCTACCCGGAGCTGATCGACTATTATAAAAAACTCGATAGTGAGCACCCGGAGATCGAATTGTATGCGATGGGAAATTCCGATACCGACTGGCCCGTATATGTCTGTATCATCAACGGGGCCGGAGATTCAACGAAGACTTTTGAAAAAGCGCGGACTGGAACTACCGTACTGATTAATAATGCCATTCATGCGGGCGAGCCGGATGGAGTCAATGCCTGCCTGATCTGGATCGACAACTGGATCAAAAAAGGAAAACAAATGAAAGAGCTTCCGGTGATCGCTATCATTCCGGCTTACAATGTCGGTGGCATGTTCAACCGCTCTTCTACCAGCAGGGCCAACCAGGAAGGTCCGGAAGAATACGGCTTCCGCGGCAACTCACAGAACCTGGACCTGAACCGCGATTTCATCAAGATGGACTCTGAAAACGCTTTCACCTTCGCGAAGATCTACCAGGCGCTTGATCCCGATGTGTTTACCGATACCCATGTGAGCAACGGAGCCGATTACCAGTATACGCTCACCGTAATTGCTTCCATGAAAGAGCGGATGTCGCCGTCGTTAAGATCACTTACGAATGAAAAATGCCTTCCCGCGCTCAGGAAAGAGCTGGCGAAGAACAAGCTGGATCTCTTCACGTATGTCGAGCTGAAAGAAGATATTCCTGAAAAAGGAATCGTGGCATTTAACGACCTTCCACGCTATGCAATGGGCTACGCGTCGCTTTTTCACAGCCTCAGCTTCACTGTTGAAACACACATGCTGAAATCTTTTCCAAAAAGGGTAGAGGCGACCTTCCGGTTCATCGATGAGCTGCTCAGCTGGACTTCAAAGAACAAAGCTGAGCTGGAAACAGCAAGAAAACAGGCCGTGAAATGGGCAAGCGATCAGCAGTATTTCCGCTTTGGATATGAATTGAGCAGCCAGGCAGATTCTGTCAGGTTCAAAGGATTCGAAGCCGTTTATAAAACCAGTGCTTTGACAGGCCTCGAGCGATTGTCATACGACAGGACAAAACCTTTTGAGAAAAAGGTTCCTCATTTTTCGACACACCTGGCCGGAGATTCTGTCGCAATTCCATCGGCTTACATTGTGAAAGGATCCTGCGCTGATGTGCTGGCAAGATTGAAGGCAAACGGCGCAGTGTTTACCGAATTCAGCTCCGATACAGTAATAGAGGTAACGACTGTGAAGATTATTTCTTATGAAAGTGTGAAAACACCTTATGAAGGACATTTTCTGCACTACAACGTAAAAACGGAAGAAGAAAAACAAACGGTGAAGATCCTCAAAGGTTCGGTTTTCATTCCAACGGACCAGGAGAAAAGAATGTTCTTGCTTTCAGCGTTCGAGCCAAAGGCCGAGGACAGCTACTTTGCCTGGAATTTCTTCGACAGCCATTTGCAGCAGAAGGAATATTTTTCGTCCTACGTATTCGAAGACATTGCGCTGAAGCTATTGGAAAGCGATCCCGGCCTGGCGCGTGATTTCAACGATAAAAAGAAAAACGACCCGGATTTCGCCGCCAGTTCACAGCAGCAGCTTTACTTTATCTATAAGAGAAGTCCTTATTTCGAAAAGTCGACCGCCAACCTGCTTCCTGTCTACAAACTCTACTAAACAAAAACAGGAAACCGAAGCCTCCTGTTTAATGATTATCATAGACATCACTGCAAAATAGTAATAATCTTTGTGCCGTTTAGTCTGTCGATCCTTGTCGGATGGTGAACCAAATACACAGCTCATCACTTAGCGCTCTTAAATACATAGTATATCCAATAAATCTCTGTGACCTCTGCGTTGTTGTGGTTAATCCTGTGTCAGCACATAAGATTCCGTGCTCGTATAACTCATCTCCGGATTTTCCGCTGAAGAAGAATAAGAGAATTCCAGTTCCTTATTAGCCAGCCTGGAGATCACGTAAACGTTTCCCATCGTCTGTTTATACTCTTCTACATAAGTAGAATTCGGATTAGTGGAAACAGTTGTGCTCTTCAGCATTGTCAGCATGATAGCTTCCTTGTTCTTAAGCTCCTTGTCTTTGCTCTTTCCGATAAAGCTCCAGGAACCCTCTTCTGTTATAGAGCTGCCTGTTCCCGTCTGAACTTTTTTATAAGAACCATCTTTTTCAAATGTATAAGTGATGGTTATATCAAAGTTAGTGGTGGAATTGTTTATCGTATCGCCGTTTTCAATCAGCAGCGCCTTGTAAGTCGCACTTGTTCCGTTTAAGGAAGTGGTCGTGTAGTCGTAGTGATCAGTGCCGGTGTTTTTCGTGGTCAGTTCGCCGCTGCTAACCGTCCAGCTTCCGGCTAATCTTGCCCTGCGCGTACGAAGGGAAAGAAACGGATCGTCATCGCCTTTTTTACAGGAAGCAAGTATTCCTGAAAGCATAAAAGCGGATAAAGTGATATAAATAAGTGTTTTCATGTGAATCGATTTAAATAAGGTGGAATTATTGCTTGGTGAGTGTCATGGTTTCTTCGTCTGTAACGCTCGCATTTCCGGGCGAAGTAGAAGAGCTGTTACGCGTCCAGACAATCTCTTTATTTTTCAGCTGTTTGATCACCAGCACCTGTCCCTGGGAAACCTCGTACTGCGAAGTGTAGCCGTTTGAATTGGTAATGGTCTGGGGAACCAGCATAATGGCCTCCTTGTTTTTCAGCTCATTCTCTTTGCTTTTTAAGATAAAGCTCCAGCTCCCTGTTTCAGTCGAGCTGTTTCCGATGTACTCTCTCACACAGCTGTAGCTTCCGTCTTTGTCGAACGTGTAAACAACCGTAAAGGTATTGGAACCTGTTGTTGTAATCGGTGAACCTCCGGATTGGGTGGTGACGGTTGTCGTTGTTGCGGTAGATCCGTCATAAGTAGTGGACGTTTCGACCTTCGTGGTTCCGTCGTCGGAAGTACTGGTGGACTCGATCCCGGTAACTTTCCATTCGCCGGTAACGCGGGCTTTTCGTGTGCGAAGGGAAACCAACGGATCGTCTTCTCCTTTTTTACAGGAAGTAGCTAAGCCTGCCAGTAAAACGGCTGCAAGCATTAAGGGGGTTATTCTTTTCATAGGTTTACGATTAAAGATGAAGTCTAAAATAGATCGAATTTTCAGATACCGTTAACGGAAAGTAGCAGAGATTGACTCACCTGTTACAAACAGCTATCCTGGTGGCACTGGCATTTGATTAACGCAAAACTACTGATTTTCGTATGAATCTCCGGAAAGAATATGCAGATCACTCATTATCAGCTGCTGCAAGGCTGTAAAAGGCAATTGTCTGCTTTTTGTCCCGAAATGAAAAGCAGGTTTGCACAACACCCGGGTATCTTTGTAAACGAAGTAATACAGGCTTCCAATAATACGCCCCGGCTAATAATTCGCTTTACAACTGAAAGGGAGTATTTTTGAAAGCAGTAAACCAAATGTTATCTATGAAATCTTTTTTAACGCTCTTATGCGCAGTAATCGTAGCAACAGCTGCAAATGCACAGGACACGACGTGGGTGCAGACCTATACGTTCGATACCATCACTTCCCGAAGGGCGGAATTTGAATTCCCGGCTTCGCTCGACGATCAGCGGTTTGAGAAAGTACTTATGTACTACAAATTGAAATGCAGTCCCTTAACAACATGGGATAACTACAACTGCGGCGAGTGGGATTACCTGACTTATACACGGATCTTCGATCATACGGGTGTAATGGACTCTGTTCGCCGCGATGGTTCAAGGTACCGCATGAATACACTGGCACCTGCAACGGTGAATTATTTCACAGCACCTTTCTTCGATAAGCGCTGGAAATCCATTCAGAAAAGAACTCCGGATGTAACAACCATGCACTTGCCTGCGGGGGCTGCTGCTACGCCTATGGCTTTGGTCAACAGCGGAACAAACGGAACAGTTATGCAATGGATCATTCCTGCTTCGGAGCTGGTGGCTGCCGGAGCGGTTACCGGAAATATCCAGGGAATTCAGCTGTCTTTCGTAAATGCGATCTCGTCGCTGGAAGGTGTGAAGATCCGCATGAAGAACACAAGCCTTACAACATTGACTGCCTGGGAAACAACAGGATTCTTCGACACGCAGAATACAACGAACCTTTCAGGGATCAGCGTTGGCAACAATGCCGTTTATTTCCCTGCGGCTTACAGCTGGGACGGAACGTCTAACGTGATCATCGAGATCACTGTTTCGGATGCAAACACTGCGGCTTCTATGTTATCAGTTGCTGCCCAGGAAAGTGGCGTTGCCGGAAGCGTGAGCACATACAATAACCTGAACGGATCTTATCATTCGGTTGCCGGTAATTACGCGGAAGTCAACCTGAGCAACGTGGACCTTGGCGGAGACGTGACCATCGCTTTCTGGGCAAAAGGAAACGGAAGCTTCGGAACCAAAACATCGATCGTCGAAGCGGTCGATTCGCTGGGGAATCGTATCCTCAATATCCACATGCCGTGGGAAGATGGAAAGATCTATTTCGATGCAGGCGGACAGAATGGCTACGATCGCATCACGAATACCGTTACTGCCGCTGACGTCGATAACACTTGGCGCCACTGGGCTTTTGTGAAAAAAGCTTCGACCGGACAAATGATCATTTACAAAGATGGTGTTCAGTGGTATGCCGGAACAGGAATGACTCGTCCGATCGGTAAAATTGCGAAATTCTTCCTCGGTTCGACCTGGGATCAGTCAGCGTTCTACAAAGGTGACATTGATGAGTTCTCTATCTGGACGACAGCTCTCGATGTGGCAACCATTAACAGCTGGAAAAACAAGAAGATCGACAATTCGCATCCGAACTACGGAGCGCTGGAAGTTTACTACGATTTTGACGATGTGGCAGCACTGGTTGATAAATCAGGAAACAACCGAATGGGAATGTGTTCCGCCGATAACATGGTACAATGGTCAGCTTACCCGGTTGCAGGAAGAGTTTCTGGATCTGTTCGCCCGGAAGTAGCCCTGATACAGGGAACACTGAATACCCAGCCTGCCGATTCCATTTTGACAACAGTTTTCCCTAAGCCGAAAGTAATCTTCGAATATGCTGCGGCAGAAGGAAGCTTCCATATTGTGAACAACAGCCTGGCGTATGTCCAGGAAACGATTGATACGCTCAATGTTTCTGGAGCAGTGATCGCTTCGCAGCCAAGCGGATTTGATCATACCATCACCAATCAGACACTGACTTATTATGAAGAGCCTTTCGAGATCGTGAACGATGTGGAGATCGGTCGCTACATTACACCTTACGGAATTGGTTTCGATCTCGGGCCTCAGGGATTCACATGGATCTATGATGTGACCGATTATCAGAAATACCTGCACGGAATGGTGGATCTTGCAGCTCACAACACGCAGGAGCTGGTCGACATTAAATTCGCATTCGTTGAAGGAACTCCTCCGCGTGACGTTCACAATGTGGAGCCGATCTGGAGTAACTACAGAAGCTATAATTATGCTGAAATGGCGCAGGATGTCGTCCTTTCGGAAACACCGGTTATCTTATCCGATACTTCCGGGATGTTCCGTATCAAAACACGCCTTTCCGGTCACGGACAGGTTGGTAACGGAGCTTGCTGCGAGTGGGCGCCGAAAGATCACCAGATCATCATCAACGGTGTTCCGCGCTTCACGTGGGATATCTGGGAAGAATCCGCCTGCGGGTCCAATCCGAATACAGAGCAGGGTGGAACATGGCCGTATGCACGTGAGGGCTGGTGTCCGGGCGATATGGTGAAAGTATACGATCACGAGCTCACTTCTTATGTAACTCCCGGCGATACGGTACTGATCGATTACGACATTACAGATGTTCCCGCAGGAGATCCGGGACAAGCCGGTGGAAACTACATTGCTGCCCTGGACCTGGTTTCTTATTCCGCACCGAACTTCCAGCACGATGCTGCGATCGTCGATGTGCTGAATCCGAACAAGTGGGAATACTACAGAAAATGGAACCCGACATGCTCCAATCCACGCATCATGTTGCAGAATACAGGCGAGCAGCCACTCACAAAAGCAACGATCCGCTGCTGGGTTACTTATGGCAACTGGCAGGAATTCGAGTGGACCGGAAATCTTGGCTTCCTTGAAAAAGAGCTCGTTGAGATTCCGTTAACCAATGCCGGTTTCTGGTATGGTGCGAATATGGCCAACCCGGAATTCCACGCGCAGGTTTATGCTGTTGGTGGTTATCCTGATCAGGATGAATATGCGCAGAATAACGTGTTCAAGACGAAATTCGAAGCAGTTGAAAGCATCTCGGAGCCTTTCTTCGTATGGTTCACAACCAACAATAAAGCAGTCGAGAACAAATGGAAATTGATCGATCAGGACGGAGCAACGATCTTCGAGCGTACTTCCCTGGCGAACTCAACGCAGTACAGAGATACCTTCAACCTGGATCCGGGATGCTATTCCATTATCCTGGAAGACAGCGACGACGACGGGATCGGTTTCTGGTATTCTTCCCAGGTCGAAGGAGAAACAACAGGATCTTTCCGTGTGCGCCTGGTAGGCGGAGGAACCATCGAAACATTCCCTACGGATTTCGGAAAGTATCACCGCTACGATTTCTCTGTAGGATTCACGCTAGGATTAACAGATAAAGCAGGAGCAGACGAAAACCTGGTGATCTTCCCGAATCCGGCAACAGAAAACGTAAGAGCTGAATTCAATGGTTACCTCGGAACAGCGCTCAGAATCGAAATCGTGGATGCCAAAGGACGAATCCTGAAATCAGTTCCGACACAGCAGGAGGGAAGCTTCATCGGAGCAGACATCCCTGTTTCCGACCTCACAAACGGATTGTACTTTATCACACTTCACGGTTCGGACGGGTCAAAAACAGCACAGTTTATAAAGCAATAGTTAAATACCAATCAGCAGAGAGGCCATTCATCCGTTTCGTGGGTGGGTGGCCTTTTTGTTTAACTACATTAAACCACATAGAGACATAGGAAACTTAGAGCTGCTTTTTGCGGCTTTTCTTTTACCATAAAAGACACAAAAGAAAGGTTTGATAAGCTGTGTGCGTTTTCTTTACCACAAGGACACAAACGGACACAACGATTAAGACTTCATTTCCCTTACAGCTTACTATTGAAATAATCTATAGTTTCTTTTGCGCCTTTTGTGGTTAGTTAAACTCACTGATCATCTTGTAAACCGTATGCGTCGGCAGCCCCATCACATTCGTATATGTTCCTTCGAGCTTTTCTACCGCAACATATCCAAGCCATTCCTGTACTCCGTAAGAGCCGGCTTTATCGAAGGGCTTGTACTCATCCACATAATTGGCTATTTCTTCGGCCGTAAGAGCTGTAAAAGTTACCATTGTCGATTCTGCCTTGGAGATCTGGCGTTCGCTGTTTCCCATAAAGACTCCTGTAACGACCTCATGCGTTCTGGCCGAAAGCTTTGTGAGCATGGAAATAGCATCTTCCCTGTCCGTTGGTTTACCGATGATCTCTCCGTCCAGGATCACAACCGTATCGGCGCAGATCACCACTTCGTTTTCGCCCAGGTCTTCGAGCAAAGCAGCCGCTTTCAAAGCAGCAAGATATAGCGGAACCTCCTGTGGGGTAAGATGGTCCGGGTAAACTTCCTCGGTATCTTTTGTGCGAACTTCGAAGGTTACACCGATTCCGGCAAGCAATTCTTTTCTTCGGGGAGAACCTGAGCCCAGGATCCAGCTAATATGTTTCATAACAGAAAATACCAGTAATAAGGAATGCAGCAGCCGATCATCATCACCAGCTTCAGAATGAAATCGGCCCGTTTGAGCTGCCTTTTTTCACGGGCGTTGAGCAACTGAACGATCACCGCCAGTAAACCGGTAACGATCAGGATACCCGGAGACAGCGCTACAAGAAACTCGTTTTTATAGATCGAGTAGGCTTCAATGATAAAAGGAACGGAAAGCAGCATGATCCCGATTACCAGCACGATTGCGATCCATTTCGTACGCTCTTTTCCGATCACAATAGGAATGGTCTTTGCCCGGAGCACGCTGTCGCCTTCGACGTCCTCGATGTCCTTGATGATTTCGCGCACGAGGTTGAGGGATGCCGCGAAAACCGCATAAGAAACTACAAAGAAGATCTTCAGGTTCAAGCCCGTGATCCAGCTGTGTTCCTGCCATACCGACGGTAAATAATCGCGGTTGTAAGGATTCGTCAGGTCGAGGAAATGAATGCCGCAAAGAATGGGCACCAAAGCCGTAAGCGATGCAATGATCAGGTTCCCGATCAGGAATTTTCGTTTGAAATACATCGAGTAGAACCAGAGCGCATTAATGCTCAAAAGATGAATGAACACATACCAGAATGTTTCGTAGCGCCAGCTCAGGTAGCAGGCAATAGCAAAAGCCACAAAGTTCAGTATCCAGTGGCTCACAATGGCCCAGCGGGGTTTGATGTATTTCGTAATGATGAGCTTTTCGGGCTTGTTGATCCGGTCTGCTTTTACATCGAAGTAATCGTTAATGATATTCCCGCCGGCAGCTATCATAACGGTCGACAGCACCAGCAGCAGGTAATCGAACGGCTCAGAGTTCCAGCCTGTTGAAGCAGAGTCATCAATTGGAAAATAAGGAATGAAAAACACACGCACCGCATACATTGTCACAGCAATGACGATCAGGTTTACGGGACGGATCAGCCGGAGAAAGTGCATTATTGAATGATTCGGTATTCTGTGCGACGATTCTCCTGGTGTGCTTTTTCTTTCTCTTTTTCGTTACTCATGGCAGCGATCTTCTCATCGGAGATAATTGGCTGCGTTTCACCGAATCCTTTATACGAAAGACGCTTGGCATCGATTCCCTGTGCTACCAGGTATTCGTAAACCGCTTTTGCACGATTCTGTGAAAGCAGGAGGTTGGCCGCAGCGTCGTCACGTGTATCGGTGTGTCCCGCGATCTCGATCCTGATGGTCGGATTGCTTTTCAGGAAATCGCGCAGCTTGTTCAGCTCAACCGAAGATTCAGGACGCAGGGTCGCTTTTCCAAGGTCGAAGAAGACGTTTTTCAGCGGATTCACCGTCACTACATCAGTAATAGGAACCATCGGCACATCTAAGTGAACCGCCTCCTGGTCTTCGGCAACGGTCATATTGAAGTTCGCCGAATAGTTATTGTAATTTGGGTAGCTTACGCTCAAAGCATACTCGCGGTTAATGGGAAGTGAAACCGTAAATGCCCCGGTCACAGGATCGGCTTCGGAACGGATCACTTCTTTTCCTGTTTTCAGGTCGATGAGAGAGAATTTACCTGCAAGCGGCTTTTTCGACCCGACTTCGTAAACGAGCCCGTCAAAATAAAGTGTTCTGGTCGGACGGAATTGCTCCGGCATCACGAAATAATAGATGTCCAGGTCTCCGTATCCACCTTCACGGTCAGAAGCAAAGAAGGCGATCTCACCGTCGGCGCTTACCATGAGTGAGTTTTCATCGGCGCGTGAGTTGATAGGATAACCCAGGTTTTCCGGAACTCCCCAGTTTCCGGAAGCATCCATGCGGCTCACAAAAATATCGAGTCCGCCAAGACCTTTGTGTCCCTGCGAAGAAAAGTAAAGCGTTTTTCCGTCGGGGTGGATCAGAACGGATTCTTCCTGGTAAGGAGTATTTACCACATTGGAAAGCTTCACAGCCTCGCCCCATGTTCCGTCGTCTTTTTTCGTAGAGGTGTAAATGTCCGAATCGCGCTGACCTCCGCGACCTCTCATTCCGCGAATGAAATAAAGGGTTTTCCCATCGGATGAAAGCGATGGCTGCGTTTCCCAGTTGACCGTATTTACGGCTCCCGGAAGATTCACAGGATCGATCCATTTAGCGCCAAGCCGCTGGGTAATGAACATATCGCAGCTTCCTTTCCCGGTTCGGTTCGCGCCGTAATCTTCGCCGGATGCATCCGGACAAGCCACGAAAATTAGGCTTCTTCCGTCTGCTGCAATCGTTGGAGCACCTTCATTGTTGACGGTATTCACATTGGAAGGCATAGGCGTAGCTTTCGACCAGGTATTTTTATCGCTCAGCAGGGAAACGTAGAAATCCTCCTGCTTTTTGATCGGGCCGAAAACACGTTCGTCCGTAATAAGTCGTGTAAACAGAATGGTTTGTCCGTCAACGGTGATCGTAGGGAAATATTCAGGATCGGCTGTGTTAACTCCCGGACCAAGATTGACCGGCTCGATAGGACTTGCATTTTTAATCGCTGTTAGGGAGAATTCGCTGGAGCTGATGATCTCGTTGGCTTGTTTTACCAGCTCGGGATTTGCCCGTTGATTTCGGATATAGATGTTGAGTGTTTTGATAGCGTTGTCGTATTCGCCGTTCGTGTACTCGAGATTCCCGAGGTAGAAATAAGTGCTTCCCGAAGGTGAATGGGTCGGATTGATCGCCAGTGCTGCGCGGTAATGTTCTATTGCAAGCGGCACCTGCCCGGAATATTCTGCAAATTCTCCCGCAAGCATGTGAGCTTCCCAGAAGGTCGGATCTTTTTCGAGCGCTTTATCCATCAGCTTGATACCTTCCTTGTAATTCGGGCCGCCGTTGGTCATATCCATGGTCTTTCCCGGTGCGTCTTTTCCTTCTTCGAACAGCGCGATCGCTTTTTTGTTCTTGGAAGAATAAGAAGTTTGCGCGGTAGAGCATGCAGCTAACAGGATCAGGCAGATCAGTGAGAGAACCTTTGTCATAATCTTAGGGAATGTTTAAATATTTATGCGTTTGCAGAGAAACCGTCCACTTCGGATGATTTTTCACGTAATCGATCAGCTCAGGCAATAACCGTTCCTGTTTCGACCATTCCGGCTGAAGATACAACTTACAATCGGGTGAAACGTTACGGGCATGTTCTTCCGCCCATTCGAAATCGGATTTGTGGTAGATCACAATTTTCAGCTCGGAAGCTTTGGAATAAGCCTCCTGAACGGGAGCTTTGAATTTTTTCGGAGAGAAGGTGTACCAGTCCACATTGCCCGTAAGCGGATGTGCTCCGGATGTTTCGATGGCGACGTATTTCCCTGCTGCGTGAAGCGCGTCTACAAGATCCGTCAGATCGTGTATCGCCGGTTCGCCGCCTGTGATCACTACCAGCTCGCCCGGAAACGCTTTCACGGTATCGACCAGGAATTCCACGGAAACTTTCGGATGTGCGTCTGCATCCCAGCTTTCTTTCACATCGCACCACACACAGCCGACGTCACAGCCGCCGAGCCTGATAAAATAGGCTGCGGTTCCGGTATATTTCCCTTCGCCCTGGAGCGTGTAGAAATGTTCCATAACGGGGTAAGTGATGCTTTGCTGTAAAACCTGAGACATGCTTCAAAATTAGCGAATATTCCCGAGAGGTTCAAGGTCATTCAGCTCATGAATGTTGAGAACGACCTTTCCGGAATCGTCTGCGGCGAAATTTCGCTTGAAACGCATGTTGGCGATCCACTGGTGTTCGGCGTAAGAGTGCTTCTGAAGAACGGTCTGGGAGAAGGTTTCGTCGAATGCTTCTACAAGAACCAGCACTTCGGTTCCGCGCTTGCTGATGTCTCTCAGCGTTAATCCGTATAAAGGCGATTGTTCGTCTATCAGGTGAACGATCGTCCAGGTCAGCGGGAAATAGCGCACGGCATCGACTTCCAGCTTCAGGTCGTAGTATTGGCGCTCATGCGTGGCGAGGCGCTTATTCTCATGGGTAACGGATACCATGACGTGAACTTTGGTATTCAGCAGGACATTGTTGCGCTGGTTGACCATTTTAAACATGATGGCCATTCCGTCTTTGTGCGGAAGGATCAAAACGTTATGGGAGAAAGCAATTCTTGCGGATGGTCGTGAGAATCGTCCGTAGATGAGACCGGTAGCCATGGAGAAAGTGATGAGCCCAACAAATGCTTCGATGGCAGCCAGCAGGGAAGCGGCAGTACCGATAGGAGCAAGCGCTCCGTAGCCGACTGTCGTAAAAGTCTGGGCGCTGAAATAAAAAGTAGCTACCAGCGGGTGCTGACTTTGAGGAACTCCCTGCAGCTGATCGATCCCGATGAGCAGGTAACCGCCGGCAAAAACAAGATTGAGACAAATGAACGCCAGGGTTAGGAACAAGCCGAATTTCCACCACGGCATATCTACCAGGGATTTATAAATATCCTTGTAGCCGTTGAAGGTTCCGACGCGTTTAATATTGTAGGAGCCGTTTTCATTCATCAGCCTTCCGACCGATTTCTTGTAGGAAGTTCCGAGCCCGGGATCCTGTGCTTGCTTCATAGAACGAATGTACTGTTTTTAGCGATTCTCGCGAATAATTGCCTTATGTTCTTCATATCTTGATACACGGTGGGAATAATTAGTGAGAGATGCTTCCGTATGTGTAGTATCCGTAAGCAATGAATGAAGCATAAAATCTGACAATACTGAAGAGATTCTTGCCACAAATACACTAATAATGAGCTACCTCAATAACTATTTTAGAAGGAATGTGTAAACGGTTTTTACACCACGGATTCGCAAATTAGGGAGTCCTTCAGTGACGGACTGTATTCGCCTTTTATCACTCTTGATTTATCATTCGTGTAATCGTGGCAGAAAAACACCTTGCTTTAAGCCGGGGCTATAGTGATTAATCCCGGTCGTGATCTCACAACTATCCGAATTCAAAATTCTGTAAAACAAAAATCCCGGCTCTCGTTAGAAAACCGGGATGGTAGTATTAAGATGAGCCAATCAGGCTGTAACTCCAATAACTTCGGCCATTTTAGCGCCGATCTGAGCAGGTGAGTCCACAACGTGGATACCACACTCACGCATAATGCGTTTTTTCGCTTCCGCTGTGTCGTCATCGCCACCAACGATCGCACCTGCGTGACCCATTGTACGGCCTTTAGGTGCAGTTTCGCCCGCGATGAAGCCAACAACCGGTTTTGTTCCGTGCTCTTTGATCCAGCGTGCTGCAATAGCTTCCAGGTTTCCTCCGATCTCACCGATCATAACGATTCCTTCTGTTTCAGGATCGTTCATTAGTAATTCAACCGCTTCACGCGTTGTTGTTCCGATGATCGGGTCACCACCGATTCCGATAGCCGTTGTAATTCCCAAACCTGCTTTCGCAACCTGGTCAGCAGCCTCGTAAGTAAGTGTTCCTGATTTTGAAACGATACCGATTTTTCCTTTTTTGAAAACGAATCCTGGCATGATACCAACTTTCGCTTCACCTGCCGTGATAACTCCCGGACAGTTTGGTCCGATCAGTCGTGCTCCTGAATTGTTCAGGTATTCTTTCGCTTTTACCATGTCGTTTACCGGAATTCCTTCCGTGATGCAAACGATCACTTTGATTCCGCCATTGGCAGCTTCCATGATCGCATCCGCGGCAAATGCAGGCGGAACGAAAATAATGGAAACATCAGCACCTGTTTTTGCGACAGCATCAGCAACAGTGTTGAATACCGGGCGATCAAGGTGAGAAGAACCACCTTTACCCGGAGTTACACCGCCGACTACGTTTGTTCCGTATTCGATCATTTGTCCCGCGTGGAACGTACCTTCACTACCTGTGAAACCCTGCACTATTACTTTTGAGTCTTTATTTACCAGAACGCTCATGTTTGAGAATTTAGATTTGTTGTTTAAAATCGATTCCAAAAATAGCTGTTTGATTTGGTTTTGGCAACGGTTTTTCAGTATTAATTACAGTTCTTCTTCAACCAGAGAAGGATTGCCAAAACTTCTGTTACGTTCATTGGGAACTTAACTACGTTCATTGATCCGGGAGATTCATACTACAACGAAAATGCCCGCGTTGTATTCTCAAATTCAATGCTATGAAAAACATCCTTTTAACTGCGGCATCGCTTGCTGCACTGGCAAATGTATCCGCGCAGGAACATTTCCTCACACCTTATGATGCCGGGATCTCTGTCGGGCAGCTCTTCTATCAGAACGTATACCTTTCCACGCAGGATTGGGAAAAGCTCTCCCCGGGATCGCAGCATTTGTTTCAGTCCGGAGATGGTTACGAGACATTCGGAACTTACAGCGGTGGAAGGACCGACGGAACCATGTACGGTTTACAGGCGCAGTTTCTTCTACCTCAAAAAAGTCAAACGAGAGCTTCCAGGCTCATGTGGGGATTCAGCCTCAGTAAATCGGGTGGTTCGGTGGCCAACCAGGGGTCGCGCAAGTTCAACGGTGCAATAACCGATACGCTTCACTTTTCGTCTGACGGTCACAACGAATACCTGCACAGCGACAGCACACACTATTACACCAACTTTTTTAAGTCAGACCGTGTAGCCATCGGAACGCGCATGATTTATCACACCAATCCGGCGGCAATTGTTTCATTCTACGGAGGCCTGGCACTCCAGGCGGGCGTTTCGACTTATGCAACGGTGGAACACTACGATCACCTGCAGATAGAAACCTATCTTTCTCCCGATCCGGAGCCGAATCCGGGGCCGCCGAGCAATTATTATTACTTCAACGGTACACGCTCTGAGCAGCATTTCATCGATAAGACGGAAGAAAAGGAAAAAATGAACCTGAGCTACGGAGCAAGTGTTCCGGTTGGAATGACTTTCCGCCTGGGAAAAAAGAACCTGGTAATGTCCCGACTCGCGGTCGATCTTGAATTTTCTGCTGGATTAGTCACAACTGTGCTGCCGAAGATCAAATCATACACTGCTCCGAACTATACCGGGCTGATCAGGCTGAACTACCGGTTTAACGTATAATTGTTCGAAATGACCGGTAAAGGCTGATCTGATGAAACCGCCATTATTCACTATTCATTTAAATGAAACATTATGAAATGGTTCTTCACACTGCTGCTTTGCCGGGTTGCACTTGCTGCGTTTGGTCAGCAGGAGCGCCTGCCGCTTAAGAGCATCAATGCGGGTTCCGGTTTTCGGATTTTACACGATGAGCAGTTCCGGCCGGAAGATTGGAAAGCGCTTCCCGGGTTCACGGATCACGAAACGGAAGGGTATTCCGGGGGCCAGCCGAAACCGCAGGACAGGTACATCTATCCTGTTTATTCTGTTGGAATAACGCTTCGATTGCCTGAAAAACAACAACTGATGCTCGGTTTCTCCCTGAATGCCGGCGGATTGACGAGAGCTTTTACAACCTTTTCGAACGCGCATCCGCAGGTTTACGATACCATACACATCACAACTCCCGACGGTACGTTCTCCTACGCAGGATATTTTGATACACTCGAAACTTACAATTACAGGTACCTGTCGAAGATGGTTCATTTCAGTCCGCGGCTAACCTGGCAGGCAGATCTGGGAAAACGATTTCGCTGTTTTACGGCACTACAAGCTGATTTCGGAACAGCGTTCTCAACAACGCTCCGGCGAAGCTATCATAAATACGTGCATGGTTATCCGTATGTGCAACTGTCCTACGGCATGCCGGAACCGTTAGAGGAGGAAATTCAAACACGAAAAGGGAAAGCTCCGCTTCATCTTGGTTTAACAGTTCCCTTGGGAATCACGTTTTGCCTGGGGAAACCGGAAAGCTGGTGGTCCCGGCTATCGCTGTCTGCTGAAGAATCCGCATCCTTTTTTACAGTTCGTACTCCAGAAATGAAGCGATTCTATTCGGACAGAACGATCCAGTTCGTTGTAAGAATTGACTATTGCTTCGGAGGGCTCAATTCACCTCAACTACCTCTATCTCGAAGCTCAGAATAGAATGAGGCGGTATCTTTTCCAGCTCCTGGTCCCCGTAACCGAGATTCGGCGGTATCACAACACGGAGCTTTACACCTTCCTTCTGATCGAGCAATGCTTCCTGGAAACCGTGGATAAGCTCTCTGAGCGGCGAATCCAATGGTTCACCGGATGGCGTCTGGTCAACAATCTTCCCGTTCAGAAGCGTTCCTTTGTACAAGATGCTGACTTCGCTGGAATACTGGATCTTTTCGCCCGTTCCTTCGGTGATCACTTCCGAGTAAAGCCCGGATTGCGAACGATTCATTTTCCATTTTTTACTACGGATGAATTGCTCGATCTTTTCGTCGAAGGAATGTTTGTCGTCCTCCGAATACGTTTTGCAGGAAAAGAATCCGGCAAGTATGCCTCCAAGGAAAAGAAGCTTAATAAAAGATTGGTGTAAGGGTATAGCCTGCATTTTTAAGTAATTGGATAACGCCCTTTTCTCCGCCTAAATGGCCTGCGCCAACAGCAAAAAAGCAGGATCTGGTTTTCATTAATTCTGTCATTACCGGGATCCAGTTGCGGTTGCGCTGGAACAAAAGGGCTTCCGTACTGCCGTTCAACTCGTCGGATTCGGTGATGAGCTTTGCCAGGCCTTCAACATCCTGTTTTACGTAAAGATCGGTCATCGAGTGGTTCGTTGCGAGCGCTTTCTCCGGGTTTCGCATACCTTCGAGAAGCATGTCGCGCATGACGCTGTCGGGCAGATTGTCGAAAAGCGAAAGCTGATATTCCATGGTCTCCAGTCCGCTCACCGGTTGTTTGTTACCGGCTGCTTTCGACATCAGCTCGAACTCATAAGAGCGAACCATGCCTTTGATCATTGTCTGAACGCTGATCTGCATCAGGGCGAACGGTTTCATCCCTGAAAAGCCTTTGCGGAAAGCTTCCGGTGACATGTTCAACGATTTTGATCCCCAGTCAATTAAGCTGTCAGCCTGCTCGGGAGTAAAAATATCGAAAACGGAACCGGAGTCCAGCTTCATGGCCGATTGTGCCTTCGCGCGGTTATCAATGTCCCCGATCTCCAGCACCAACTCGTCGGCTTTTGCCAGTGTTTTATCCAGTTTAGCCGGGAAATAAAACACAGAATCGGCTATCAGGTGCGTGGTTCCGAAAAGATAAGAAGTTTCGCTGCCGTCCTTTTTGATACTGTACAGTAAGGTCGTCTTCTGGCCGAAGCTGAAAGAAAAGCTTGACAGGACAGAAAGAAGCAGGAGCAGAGACTTCATCTTAAGCAAGTGTAAGCTCTGCTAAGTAATGATCGTCGATCTCGGTTACGCGAACAGCTTTCAGTCCAACATTCTTCGCTGCCTGGAATAGGGAGTCGAAGTCTACGTAAAGCCAGTCGAACCATGGCCCTTTTTCTTTTTTATACTTCATCTGGAAGCGGAAATTCCCGTAGTAATCGGTATTGAGATTCACCCACATGCTTCCGTCCTCATCTTCGTAGATGTAACGAACATCGGAAGAATCGCAAAGGATCTTGCCGCCTTCCTTCAGTAAAGACTTCGCGTGTGTCAATGTTTTTTCAAGATTTGCAAGCGTACCTGCAATCCCGATGCCATTCATGAGCATTAGTACCGTATCGTAGGTTCCGTCATTGAAATCGAAGAAATCGGCTTTCACAGCTTTCAGCTCTATCGAATTCAGGTAATCAACCGCTCCCTGGGAGATATCGATGCAGGTAACATCCTGTCCCATATCGGCAAGATAAGTTGCATGAATGCCGGCTCCGGCTCCAACATCAAGTACTTTTCCGGAAGCTTTGTTCAGTGCTAGCTTTTCAATTTCGGGCATATCTTCGAACGAGCGGAAGAGCACTTCCAGTGGAATAATATCGTCGTCGCAAATGTCGGAAGTCACGATAATGTCGTTTGGACGTCTGTCAAGAGCGTATTCTCTGATGGCTTTTCCGATAGGATCGCCGTATGTTTTGTTATCCATAATGCTAATGTAAAATTGAAAATGTAAAATTAAAAGTGAGTTTCACTAAATGATCATCCTCCTTTTCAATTTGATAATTCTCAATTTATAATTTGTCTAGTATTCTTCGTAGTTCGCCAGGTCTTCGTCGTCGTACCCGTCTTCGAAATCGTCGTCTTCCTCACTGAATTCATCATCATCAAAGTCTTCCCCGAATTCCATGTCTTCCTGCATCATTTTGGAGTCTTCCGGTGGCGCAAGTCCAACAGCAAGTAACGCAAGCGGAGCAGCAACGGTTTCCTGCCTGCGATCGATCAGCTCGATGAGAAAGATCCACATGCGCATGAAATCGTGAACAAGAATGACTTTCTGATCGGATGTTTCCATGAAGTCGTTCAGCGTCGATTCTTTCATGATCGAAATATCCTCTTCATCGTCATAACGCATGTCGGTAAGAGCAATTTCGTGGCCTTTATCCCATTCGTCGTTTGAAATATAAAAGGACGCCAGCTGATTGCCTTCAAAACTGAAGGATTTCAGAATAGCGTGGTAAAGTGATTCAAAGTTGTCGTCTTCGTTAATTTGAATATCGCGGAAAATTTCTTCGCTCTTTTCAGAATCCAGTAATACGCGAAATTTAAGAGAACCCATTGTAAGTAATTTTTGTGCAAAAATAAGAAGATTATACGTCTTTTTACGCCGTAGCAACCTGCAATCCCAATTCGGCGCCTATTTCTAACATTAATTGATAAGCGGCCTCATGTTCATTAGGTATTTCACCTTCGAGAATGGCTTCTTTGATCCGCATTTTGATGGTTCCGATCTCGCTGCACGGACCAAGATTAAAGGTCGTCATGATCATATCTCCGGTAACCGGCGGCTGGAAATTGCGGACCTGGTCTTTTTCTTCCACGTCTTTGAGCTTCTGGCTAACGATCTGGAAATTCTGTTTGTATTTCTTGACCTTGAACTCGTTCTTGGAAGTGATATCGGCGTTGCAGAGGATCATCAGGTCTTCTATATCGTCACCGGCTTCGAACAGCAGCCGTCGTACGGCCGAATCGGTAACCGTTCCTTTCACCAGTGCAATAGGGCGGAGGTGCAGGCGAACAAGCTTCTGAACATATTTCATTTTCTGGTCCAGCGGCAGCTTCATTCGGGCGAACAGTTTCGGGACCATCCGGGCGCCTAAGTCTTCGTGGCCATGGAAAGTCCAGCCTACAACTTTATCGAAGCGCTTGGTTGGAGGCTTGGCAATATCGTGCAGAATAGCAGCCCATCGAAGCCACAGATCGGTAGAATTTTCCGCAACATTATCGAGCACTTCCAGCGTATGGTAGAAGTTGTCTTTGTGCGATTTTCCTGCAATGGTCTCGATGCCGTAAAGCGCTACCATTTCGGGAAAGAATTCATGAAGCAGCTTCGTGGAATACAACAATTCGAATCCCCGGGAAGGCTTTTCAGCAAGAATGATCTTGTTAAGCTCGTCCATGATCCGCTCACCGGAAATGATTTTCAGTCTTTCGGCATTGGCAAGAATGGATTCCAGGCTTTTTCGTTCGATCTTAAAACCGAGCTGGGTTGCAAACCGGATGGCGCGCATCATTCTCAGCGGATCGTCGGAATAAGTCGTATCGGGATCTAACGGCGTTTTCAGAATTCCTTTGTCTAAATCTTCCAGTCCGTTAAACGGATCGATCAGGTTCCCGAAGGTTGCTGCGCGAAGATCCAGCGCCAGTGCATTAATGGTGAAATCACGGCGTTTCTGATCGTCACTCAGTGTTCCCTCCTCGACAACAGGCTTGCGCGAATCGCGGGTGTAGGATTCTTTACGTGCGCCTACGAACTCGACTTCCAGGTCTTTATAAACGAATTGTGCAGTTCCGAAATTTTTGAAATAAGAAACTTTCTTTACGCGTAGCTTTTCAGCTGCGGCTTCTGCAAGCTGCATGCCGTCGCCGATCACGACAATATCGATATCTTTCGAAGGTCTTCCTAGCAGCAGATCGCGTACAAATCCCCCGATCACATAGGCTTCCTTACCCTGTTCGGAAATAATCTGCGAAATCACCTTAAATACAGGATGTTTCAGCTTGTCTGCGTAATTCTCGGATTTCATTGCGGATGCAAATATAACTATTTAGTCGGTAGTCTGGAGCCTGTAACGGCTACTCTATGGAGGAAAACCGGCAGGCCTGAGACATTCAGAATTATTTACGGATGATCTGAATACTGCTGTCGAGCCCGATTTTTATGATCTGCGAAGGCGTTGTGCATTTTTCGAATAAGCGTTCCATAACGATGGCATCGACTCCGCCTTTGATGGTCTCGGAAATATCTCCGAAAACAGAAGGACTTGGTTCGCCGGTAAGATTGGCAGAAGTAGAAACGATGGGTTTGCGGATGGAGCGGATCAGCTTCAGGCAAATGGGATCTTTGGTTATGCGGATGCCGACTGAGCCGTCTTCGGCAAGAACAGAGGATGCAAGCCCCCTGGCATTCGGATAAATGATCGTGAGTGGCTTATCGGATATTTCGGCGAGCTCGTAGCAGACTTCGGCAAAATCCGGGATGTATTTTTCAACCATTTGAAAGCTGTCGGCCAGCAGAATAAAGCTTTTTTCTCCGGCCCTGTTTTTCAGGTTGATGATCCGCTGACAAGCTTCTTCATTCGTAGCATCGCAACCGATTCCCCAAAGTGTATCGGTTGGATAAAGAATGATCTTTCCATTCTGAAGTGCTTCGGTAGCGCGCGATAAATCCTGTTCTGCCATAGTTTCTTAAGTTATAAATTTAGTGAATAGTTGGTAGTCAATGGCTGTTGGACTACATAGACTACAGACTCATGACTACGAACTTCCGCTAGTCTTCTCCGTTGTATTTCCGGTACAGGTCTGGCCTGCGGATTCTTGTGCGGTCGAGCGCCTGCTGCTCGCGCCACTGGTCTATTTTTACCGGATCTCCGCAAAGCAGCACTTCGGGAACTTTCCAGCCGTTAAATTCGGGCGGACGTGTATAAACAGGCGGGGAAAGCAAGTCATCCTGGAAGCTGTCGGTTAAAGCAGATGTTTCGTCGTTCATTACTCCCGGTATCAACCTGGAGATACTGTCGATAACAACGGCTGCTGCCAGCTCGCCACCTGTGAGTACATAAGATCCGATAGAGATCTCGCGCGTGATGTAATGTTCGCGGATCCGTTCATCCACTCCTTTGTAATGCCCGCAGAGGATCATGATGTTTTCTTTCAGGCTCCATGCATTGCTGTGACGTTGTTCCAGCACTTCTCCGTCGGGAGTCATGTAAATGATATCGTCGTAGCTGCGCTCTGCTTTTAATTTTTCTATCAGGATAGCGATCGGCTCGATTGACATAACCATTCCCGCACCGCCGCCATACTGGTAATCATCTACGTTCTTATGCTTGTTGGTGGAATAGTCACGAATATTATGAATGTGTATTTCTACCAGCCCGCGATCCTGTGCCCGTTTCATCATGGAGACGGTGAGCGGGCCTTCGAGAAGCTCGGGGAGTATAGTCAGAATATCAAATCGCATGGCGCGAAGTTACGGACGAAAATTCGTTCCCCGCCGTTGTCTTCAGAAAAATATTCCTTATATTCAATAGGATGACAACAAACAACTTACAACTGCCCGACGAGTTGATCTTTCGGAACATCCTCGTTATAAGAAACCAGAAAGTAATGCTGGACAGCGATCTGGCGGAATTATACCAGGTGGATACGAAGCGTCTGAATGAACAGGTCAAAAGAAATATTGGGAACGTTTTCCCGAGGATTTCATGTTTCAGCTGAGTCAGGATGAATGGGAAAACTTGAAGTCGCAATTTGCGACTTAAGTTTGTGGGGAGGAAGACGAAAGCTTCCTTATGCTTTTACCGAACATGGAGTACTGATGCTGTCGAGTGTATTAAACAGTCAGCGGGCAATTGCGATGAATATCCGCATTATGAGGGTGTATGTCCGGATCCGCGAGATCATGCAAACAAACACCGACCTCGTTGCCAAGATCAATGCGCTGGATGGTAAGGTCGCCGGACAGGACGAGAAAATTCTCCGGCTGTTCAATTACATGCAGCAATTCAATAAGAAAGAAAAAACACCGCGCAGAAAAGTCGGGTATAAATGAGCGCTTAGTACCTTGGAACTCTCATTGGAGAAGTCAGGATCGTTGCTAATCCCGGTTTCGGATTAATTCCAAGAGCCCCTGTCGAGTTATCTCCCCATGCCCAAACGTAATGGTCATTGTCAATTGCAAATGAGCCTTCGTCCGCGTGAATATAGTTGATGTTGGTCAGGAAATTAACCTGTACCGGTGAGTAACGGTCGGTCATGGTTCCGTCTCCTAAATACCCCTGGACATTCGATCCCCAGCTCCAGACAGTTCCATCTGTTTTTCTTGCAATCACATAATTGTACTGAAGATCATTGTTCCCGGTCTCGACCTGGGCAACATCCGTAAGACCCGGTACCAGTGCCGGAATCGAATTGGGAGTGGTAGTCCCGTTTCCGAGCTGGCCCGATCCGTTGGTTCCCCAGGTATAAACGGTTCCCGAATCTGTTAAAGCCGCGGCAAATGAATAATTGACAGAAACGTTAACAATATCAGATAATCCCGCAACCTGTAAAGGAACCGTTGATGGCCCGTTTGCCGAGCTTGTTAATCCCCAGCCCCACACGGTGCCATCGGCTTTAACGGCAAGTGAATGACCTATGTATGAGCTGATGGAAGTTACATTCGTCAATCCCTGTACCTGAACTGGTGTGGTACTGTTCGTAGTGCTGTTATTTCCAAGCTCTCCGTAGGTATTATTGCCCATAGCCCAAACCGTTCCGTCGTTTTTCAGAGCGAGCAGGTGGCCGCCACCCGGGCTCATGCTGTTAGCGATCTTTACAATACCGGATAACCCGCTAACCTGGAATGGAGTTGCGTAGCTGCCGGTGGTAACACCCCATACGGTACCGTCTGATTTCAGGGTGTAGCCGTATAAGCTTAGTTGTGTTACGCCGGATAGATTACTGGTATACCATGCAGCAGTCCAGGCATCGTAAGCAAATGTACCATCTGTAAGAACAGCGAATCTTGAAACAACCTGGTTCGCTTTCAGGTATTCTACCGTCGGATCGATTACAGGTTCTTCTTCCTGAGCTTCTTTCGAGCAGGATACAATCAGCAGAGGAAAAGAGAGCAGTGCAAGAAGGGTCCTTTTTTTCATAGTAGCATTTTTAATGTGCCCGAAAATAGAAAAAAAAGATACCCGCAACATCGCGTATTCAGTTAGTTTTCAGCGTTCCTTTTTTACGTATTCTGCTTAACGTTTCGGGAGTCATTCCCATCATAGATGCCAGGTACTGAAGCGGGACTTCGTTGAATAATTCGCGGCGTTGAGAAAAAAGCAAGGCATAGCGTTCTTCGGCAGGCATGGAAAGTAAAGCGAAGATCCGTTCTTCCATTAATGTAAAGCACCGGGCAATAAACAATTTCTCCAGCTCATGCCAGCTCGGGATCAGTTTTCCTATGGTAGTGTAATCTTTCCGGCTGATCGTATAGAGCTCGCAATCGGTTAAAGCCTGCATCGAATACTTTGCGGGCTGATCGAACATGATCCCCGAAAGATCGGTAAGGAAATAGCTTTTCGTCGAGATCCATTGGGTGATCTCTCTGTGCTCTACTCCGGCAAACACACGGATAATTCCGGATCTGTGAAAGCTGAGCTTATCGCAAACATGGCCTGCTTTGAGAAAATAATCCCCTTTTTTCAACGTTGTGGGCTGGAAAAAAGAACTGATCTTCGAAATTTCGCCTGCTGTTATTCCGAAATAAGAAGTGATGTATTCCTCGAGCTCTGTCATCCGGTTAACGCTTTTTCAAAACGAACAGGTCTTTTCTCCTGTCTTTCAGGTTTTTAACGCTTCCGTAATTATGAAGCTCGTTCAGCTGGTCGATGTCAACATCGGCGATCAGTATCATCTCCGTGTTTGGCGTAGCTTCGGATTTGATCCCGTTTGTAGGAAAGGCAAAATCACAAGGCGTGAACACCATCGATTTTCCATACTGTATATCCATGTTGTGAACGTTGGGAAGATTCCCTACGCTTCCTGCAATGGCAACATAACATTCGTTCTCGATAGCTCTTGCCTGAGCGCAGTATCGCACCCGCGAGTAGCCGTTCTGGGTGTCGGTCAGGAATGGAACAAAAAGTATTTTCATGCCTTCATCTGCCAGCAAACGGCCCAGTTCCGGGAACTCGACGTCATAGCAGATCAGGATACCAATTTTTCCGCAGTCGGTATCGAATGTCTGCAGCTTACTTCCTCCTTTTATCCCCCAGAATTTCGTTTCGTCCGGAGTAACGTGTAATTTCTCGTAGCGTTCTATCGATCCGTCACGGCGGCACAGATAGCCCACATTGTAGAGTACATTATCGATAAGCTCCGGCATACTACCGGTAATGATATTGATGTTGTAGGATACGGCAAGCTCCGCGAAATCCTGCACAACGGTCTTTGTATACTGGGCAAGCATCCGTATGGCTTCCGGTTCGCTGAGATGGTTGTACTCAGCCATGAGTGGTGCGTTGAAAAACTCCGGGAACAAGGCAAAATCCGCTTTGTAGGCACTGAGCGCATCGACAAAAAATTCGACTTGCTGCATCAGTGTTTTCAGGTCTCCGTATGGACGCATCTGCCATTGTACCAATCCGAGCCTTACTACTTTTTTTATCTGCTTGGCATCGAGATTGGGCTGCTCATAGTAAATGTTGTGCCATTTGAGCAATACAGCATATTCTTTCGACGCTTCGTCGCCATCCAGGTAACCTTTTAGGATTTTCACCGGGTGAAAGTCATTCGATAGCTGGAAGTTAAGAACGGGATCGTGGATCTCTTTCGACCTCACTTTCTCGATGTAGTCCTTGGGTGTTGTAGTGGCGGAATATTTATGGTAGTTCGGAATGCGTCCGCCAAACGAGATCCCTGTCAGGTTCAGGCTTTCGCACAATTGCTTTCGGTAATCATAGAGCCTTCTTCCCAGTCTCAGCCCGCGGAATTCAGGATGAACAAACACATCGATGCCATATAGCGTGTCTCCTGCCGGATCATGAGTGCTGAAGGTGTAATCACCGGTTATTTTACGGTAAGTATGCTGGTTTTCGAATTTTTCATGGTCAATGATGATGGAAAGAACACATCCTGCGATCTGCCCGTTGACTTTGATCACCGCCTGGCCTTCGGGAAATACATCCACAAGCGTTTGTATGTGGTGCTCTTTCCAATAGGATTCGGGCATTGTGTGGTAAGAGCTGATCATGACAGCTTTTAACTCCTGGTAATCCTCGATAGTGAGCAGCAGAAGCTCTATGTTTTGCCTGTTTTCTTCCATGATATCCTGAGTTTTTCTACGTAAGGCGGTAAAGTTACTCAATCGAAACGATTAGCTGCTATCGGGAAAGACTATCGAGCTCGTGTTGGAATCGCTTCAACCAGTTTTTGCCGTGAGCGGTTTCCAGTCGGCGAATTACTTCGGCATTGTGAACTTCCGCTTCCAGGAGAAGAGCATCCGTTACTTCGCAGCCGGGATAACTGAAACGAAAACCGTAAACTATTGCCAGGCTGTCGCGCAGGTCCTGGTTCTGTGGAAGCTCTCCCGGTTCTATTATCCGGAAAGCAGTTTTTTCAACAGCTGTACTTTTTCTGTGAGCTCCGGACCGGAAAAGGTAATAGCTCATCACGCTAAGTGAAAGAATGGCAATCACTGAGCTAACCAGCAGGAATGGCCTGTTGATTTTCTTTATGACCGTTTTGGATTTAACGATTCTCCCAGCCACACATCGCCCATAGGAAAAGAATAGAGATCAAAGTCTTCTTCCGCATTGGAGATCGATGTTGTCCTGTGAGGCGAGCGTAGCAGCTTTTCAAACCATGCCTTCTGTTGGTCAAAGCTATCCTGGTCTTTGTAATCTTCAGGACTTCCAGTTTCAGTGCTGTCAATCTGCCATTCGTCGAGTCGGTGCTCCCAGCTGAATGCACTCATTGCCGATGCTAACGTTCCGTAGTTGTTCAGTTCGATAGCTTTGTTAGCCTCAGGATCAAAGAAGGTGTTGTCATAAAAATCATACTTCTGACCGATCGCACAAACGACCTGGGAGTGTGAAAAGCGTGGATCGTGTAGCCAGATTTTCAGGTAATAAGGCTGATTCAAAGCATCGAGCTGTGTTTTCCACAAAGAATAGATCTCCAGGAGAGCCTCCAGCATCAGCCGTTTTGTCTTGCCGTTCGGTTCGGGATAGTTGGCGGTAGCCCTGCTTGATCCATACCACGGATAGATACCGATCTTCACATAGTCCCGTGAAAATTGGTTGAGTTGGTCCATATTGATAGAGGTGTTCTTGATTCGCCATGTTTCAATCGCTTTCCACCTTCGTCTATGGCCTCTGATCTTTCGCTTTCTCATTGTTACCCGGTTCTGTTTCCTGTTGTTCTTCCCTGTCCTGTTTGCTGGTGAATTTACTGATAATCATTCCGACGAGCACTACGGAATATAGTTGCCCGGCAATTCCGAAGAGAGAGGTAATGAGTTTGGTAGAGTGGGAGGTCGGGAAGATATCGCCAAAACCTATGCTGGAAATCGTAACAGAACAGAAATAGACGAAATCGATGAAAATAGTAGCCGTACTTGAAGTATTGATGCCGTGAAAGCTATGCCTATTGGAATAAAAGATCATTTGCATGAGAAAAGTGCTGATCTCGAGCAAAAGAAAATAACCGCACGCCGAAGCAGAAATAATGTCGGCATTGATGTAACCAGGCTTAACGAGAAACCGGATGATCTCATAAAAAATAAAAGCAAAGAAGATCACATAGGCCGCGCTGAGCAATGACATGAACATCGGCAGGTGATTCAGGAAAGGAATGCTGAGCGGAAAAGCAAATACAAGCGCAAAGAGAATATTCCGCAGGCCGCGTTTCCATTTCTGCTGCCGGCTGAAAACCCCAATGCTGGCAATGCCGAGAATCAGCATATTGATCGGCCAGATGATGTGCGTGTAAGACCCCAGGTCGTGGAGAACGGCACCTATGAATAAATGAAGGATCAAAGCTACCAGCAGCACTTCGTACTTTCGCTTCTGAAGAAAGGCTTTGAATCTTGACATGCCGTAAATTGAAAACTAAATATACAATTTACTGGCCGCCAGCTGTCTTTGAGGAAGTAGAATTAAGTATTTTTCACCATTGAGCAGACCTCACACCGAAGGATCTGTGAATTAAAACAGCATAAATCTTCAAATAGGATGCAAATTTCAAATTAAGAGAGGAGTAAATCTCCCTCTAGGGGGACTAAGGGAGAGGTTTTCGGCGGAGTCAAACCTCAATAGGATCATCAATGGTAACAACTTCCGTTAACCGCTCGCAAATAGTCAGTACAAAAGCCCGTGACGTCCCCAAAATAGGCCGCGGATCTTGTGCAGCCGGCTTTTAGGGATGTTACTTGATCTTTTGGTTCTTTTCCATCAAGACGAAAGAAAAGAAACTGTCCGTCATTGGCGGATTACCATCATTTCACCGCATCAACAGCTGCGCGAACCGAACCATGCTCTTTCAGAAGCTTCGAGGAGGTCGCTTCATCGAGACCCGTAGCTTCCATGATCATGCGCGTTCCGCGATCCACGAGCTTCTCATTGGTGAGCTGCATATCGACCATGCGGTTTCCACGTACTTTTCCCAGTCGGATCATAATGGCGGTCGACAGCATATTCAGCACAAGTTTCTGGGCGGTTCCGCTTTTCATGCGAGTGCTTCCCGTAACGAATTCCGGTCCAACCACAGGAGTAATGGCGACATCTGCCAGCTTGCTCAGCGGAGAACCCGGGTTACAGGAAATTCCTCCTGTCAGAATAGTGTTTGCCTTAGCGGTCTCCAATGCGCCGAGCACATAAGGTGTAGTTCCCGATGCGGCGATCCCGACAACGATATCCAGGTCGCAGACGTTGTATTCCTGCAGATCTTTCCAGCCTTGTTCGCTGTCGTCTTCGGCAAATTCAACGGCTTTTCGAATAGCAGAATCTCCTCCGGCGATCAGTCCTACGACGATTCCCTGCGCTACCCCGAAGGTCGGCGGACATTCGCTTGCGTCAACGATTCCGAGTCTTCCGCTGGTTCCTGCGCCGAGGTAGAACAAGCGTCCGCCTTTCTGCATGCGCTCCACAGAAAGTTCTACCAGTTTTTCAATGTTCGGGATCTCTTTTTCAACAGCGAGAGGAACGGTCTGATCTTCCTGGTTGATGGCCGTTAGCAACTCCCTGACGGATTGCTTTTCAAGATCGTTGTAATGGCTCGGTGATTCGGTAACTCTTTCCATTGCTATAATTTAAACCAGGTAAGCTTTCATCTGGCCGTCCTTTTCAATAATGACTTCCACGCGATCCTGCAGTGTTGTTGTAAGCGTAAGTCCGACAAAATCGCACTTGATGGGATAACGACGGTGCAAACGATCGACGAGCGCTACGGTTTTCACACTTCTGACAGCCGTTTCGAGGATTTTCATCAATCCGTACTGCATAGTCGTTCCGGAATTGATCACGTCATCGACAAGAATAACCGTTTTTCCTTTCAGCAGCGAACAATCGATCGAGCAGGTAATGGGATGTTCCAGCGGAAGGTCTTTGTGAAGCTTTACCGTGAATACAGTGATCGATGCTGTGCTGTTTTCCTTTACGATGGCTGCAATTTTCTGCGCGAAATGCTCGCCGTTGCCAACAATCCCGCCAATGAACAGTTCCGTTTCACCGTAAGTATTCTCCAGGAGCTCATGGGAAAGACGGGTGATTTTCTGGTCAATCTGCTGCTGTGTAAGGATCAATTGCATCTTTGAAAGTTTGTTCCTGCCGTTGGTGGCAGACAGCGACAAATATAAGGACTCTTCAGGTAAACTGGTAGTACTCTTCGACTGAAAGTCTGTCTCAGATTCCATTCCCTGTTTCCCAACCCCATTTGCATTACACAACAACCAACGTCTTCACTTCATCCTGTAAATAAACCGCTTCAATTTCCTGGTTTTCATAGTGAATGGTAACCGATTGTTTCGAAATGTTCAGAACACTCACGTCTTCCCTCAGATCGTCGATTGTGCCGCCAAGCTTTTTGTAGAAGGCTTCCTTTGCACACCAGGTCACATACAGCTGATCGTCTGTAAATTGGTTGCCGAACACTTGCTTTTCCCGGTCGTTGATAAAATAATCCAATCCACGTGAAAGGTTGGAAGTATGGATTTGTACATCGACGCCAACAGCTTCGGCCAGCGAAATGCAGAGTGCCAGCCATGTTCCCGAATGCGAGACCGAAATCCGGAGATCAGGCCGGTTTGCTACAAATGGCTTTCCGGATGCTTCATGATGAATAAGCGCGGCAGGGTCCTGTAAATGATCACGAAGAAGCTGCTGTGCAATGGATCGCTCCCTTGCTTTTTTTTCTGAAGGTTCAGCAGGTAAATGGTCCCCGGATCTGAAAAGAAGAACCGTTCCGGAAGCTACCTGGATCAGCTGCGGATTTTCTGTGGAAAAGCTCATCCAAGCTGACGCTCAAGGTAATCGGCAATGAGCTGCTTTTTATCGATCTTATGACTCGCGCTGTAAGGAAATGCGGAAACAAATGAAATATCGCCCGGAACCATATAATAAGGAACGGCTTTCTCCAGGAATGCGATAAGGCTTTCCCGAACGGTTTCGGGATCTTCCTGCGTGATCACAAAGCTAATGAGCTTCTTGACTTCATTTCCGCGTTTCAAGGCTACGGTTACGGCATCCGAGATCGCTTCGTGGCGGCAGAGAACAGCGCTGATCTCGTTCAGCTCTATACGGAATCCATGCATTTTCACCTGGTCGTCATTCCTGCCGATACAGAACAGCAGGTCGTTTTCGAAATAAGCCAGATCCCCGGTCCTGAAGGCGCGTTTCCCCTTGTGGAGGAAGAATTTCTCCTTGTTCAGGTCCTCGTTCTTAAAATAACCGATCGAAACATGATCTCCGGAAAGCACCAGCTCGCCTTCTTTGTCTTCATGATTTGCTTTTTCAATGAACAGCTCGCTTCCGGCCATCGGGTAGCCAATCGGAAGCATCGGATAACTGGCTATAACTTCATCCGTAATTTCGATTAGTGTGGTAACGATAGTCCCTTCTGTAGGACCATAAGCGTTCAGCAGGCGCGCTTCGGGAAACAGCTTACGCAGAATGCCGCAGGTCCTGTTGGGCAGCTCTTCGCCCATGAACAGAAAGGTTTTCATGGATGGAAGTATGCTGGCCGTGAACCGCTCGTGGCGCAGGAACAGGTAAGCGAACGACGGAGTAGAGGTCCAGACCGAACACTTGTACCGGATCAGCCTGTCGAGGAACCGGTCCTGGTCCTTAATCAGCTCCGTGGCATTCAGCACAAGTGTTCCGCCATGTGTAAATGCGTTCAGAATGTCGCACAGCGAAACGTCGAAGGTGAAAGGAGCCTGGTTCATGAATACGTCGGATCCGTCGAACCCGAAAGCTTCGGTTGACCAGTCGATAAAGGTCCGGATCGATTCGCGGGTAATTCTCACGCCTTTCGGTTCGCCCGTAGACCCGGAAGTAAAGATGATGTATTGCAGCGGATCGGAAGCATTGCCGTAAACAGCATTACTGAAATCCGGCTGGCGGTTAATGGTGAGCTGGAGATTGAAATCGATCACAACCGGCATGTCAAGATCGGGAAATTTATCCGTACAATTGATAATGACCTGCGAGCCAGTAGCTTCGATAATGGTTCTGATCCGGTCTTCGGGATAAATGGTGTCGATCGGAATGTAAGTCGTGTTGGTGTGCATGCATGCCAGGATCGCCAGCGGGAAGAAATGTTCCTTGTGTCCGTAAATGATCACCGGGTGCCCGGACGGAACGCCGGCTTCGGAAAAGACATCGGCAAGCTGCATTACTTTCAGCTGAAGTGTTTGCCAGTCAATATCCCTGTCGCTTCCTGCAATAGCGATTTTTCCGGGAGAAAGTTCCGTTTCAGTGAACTGGTTGTTGTGGAAAGCATACTTCATGCTGCGAAAAGATTAAAACGGGGAACGTCCGCTGAAAATATAAAGCGCGAAAGCCGTAAGATTGAAAACGATGAAAATACTGATCCATTTGACGGCTGCAGGAGGAAGGTTTCCGAACACAACATCGCGTCCTTTTTTCTTGCACTGGATCACATAGGTATTGTGGACCACGGAGTACATTCCGAAGAGAAATCCGCTGAGGATAAAGTTGCGGGAAAATCCGTTCCAGCATCCCATGAGAACGAAGGTCAGGAGCAAAGCCGTGTTCTGTCGTGCAACCGGGAATTTTTTCAGGCTTTTCTTGCGTGTAAGGAAAAGGTAAAAAGGGGTGAAGAAATAATCTTTCAGCCAGTCGCCGAGGCTGATGTGAAACCTTCTCCAGAAATCCTGCGGATTCCGGGCCAGGAAAGGATTGGTAAAGTTGACCGGCACTATCATTCCCATCATTTTTCCTATTCCGAGGGCCATGAACGAATAACCGGCAAAATCGAAGAAAAGGTAGAAGTAGTAAGCATACATCGAATTGGCCATGTGCAGGATTTCCGTGCTTTCTACCGGGAAATTATTCAGCCAGTAGCGATCGATCAGCTCGGCAAAAATGTATTTGAAGACGAGTCCTTTCAGGAAAGCCTCCCAGCCTGTGATCATGTTCTCCGTGTTGATAGCAGCAAAACCATTGTCCTGTGAAGCCTTGAATCTCCCGAGCCTGTCGATTGGTCCGATGAGCATAGTAGGAGTGAAGGAAAGGAAATTGAACCAGGTAGTAAAATCAACGATTTTTTCTTCCGGCGCTTTGTCCATATAATAACCGATGATACGGAAGCTGGCGTAAGAAAGTCCCGCGAACGACAACAGATCGTTGACTATATAAGGGTAAAAATGCAGGCGGATGTCGAATTTAACCAGCAGGAGAGGCAACAGGAGAACAAGAACTCCCCAAATCTTTTTTTTGATCTTCCAAATATCTGAGAAGAGGAAAATGACCACGAAAGAATAGAGAATAAGCGCTGCAAAATGAACAGGATAAGGAAAGAACAATCCTAAAAAAGTGAGATTCAGAATTGCCAGGACATATTTATAGTGTTCGGCCCGGAGCAGAAATTTCAGCACGGCGGGAATCGCGATGAACAGCGCCATGATTGTGAAAAACTCGAACGAACTGAAAGGTAGCATACTAAAATTGCTGGTAAATGAATTGAGTAGAAGATCCTGTCTTATTCTTCGGATGATTGTTGAGCGGAGAATAGATCAGGTAGAGTGCAAAAATAACAGCGGTGTAAAGCACCAGGTTAACTGCAAACCGTATGAAGTTCGATTGTTTCATTTTGCCAGTTTGTAAGTTTCAACAATAAACCGGTCAGCTTTGTACCAGCCGTAATCGCTCAGGTGCATCACATCTGCCAGAACGCCTTTTTCATAGGTTTCGATATTCGAGTCCCAGAGATTCAGGCAGGGAAAACCGGCATTTTTAACGGTTTTATAAACGGTCGACATAGTGGGATCCAGGTCTGAGCAGTTCTCGTAATAGAACGGATTCAAAGGCATAATAATAAAGGAAGCATTGACATGATTGGCTTTTAACAGCTTCACCAGCATTTTCAGATCGTCCAGCTCCCGGTTATGAGAGGGAGCGATAGGACGAATTTTCCCCTTTTTCCCTTCCGAATATTCCGTGTAGTAACTGTTTTCAATTCCCCACTCATTGTTGGTGTA
>Ga0247810_10000564_pt1 | contig 36463 bp, 33 predicted proteins | sample UWRJL119311C1_FD_179918 | JGI IMG/M metagenome (GOLD analysis project Ga0247810, IMG submission 179918) | Plant litter microbial communities from Arlington Agricultural Research Station in Wisconsin, United States - UWRJ-L119-311C-1 | ecosystem: Environmental > Terrestrial > Plant litter >...
CTACTCGATCCAAATACAAGAAACGTTCCCCGACAAATCTTTCTTCGTCTCGGAACGCTTGGTCGTGGCTGTTTCTACATTTTCTCTTCGGAAGCATAGATTCGCGCACTCGTCACTAAAGAATTCGCAGATCCGTTTCCCTCTGGTTTATGCCGAGGATTGGTTTGGGGCTGGTACTTACTAAAATTCGACGCGAGTCCGGTTCTGTTAGGCGACTAAGAGAGTAGCTCAACCGCCGTATCTTAACGAGACTTCCAACCAACACCACGTTCTAGACACACCACACCTCATAAACAACCCTCCCGAATTGCGACTGTTCTACGCTTTGCCGCTCTCCGGTTCATCGCTCCCTCTCTCTCGCACACCATGGCGGAATTCGTCAGAGCCCAGATTTTCGGCACCACGTTTGAGATCACGTCCAGGTAGGTGCACCGCGGGGTAGACCTGGCTCGCCACCTCTTTGCGCATAACAGCTCACCTCGTCTCGTAGATACTCCGATCTCCAACCGGTGGGAATGGGAGCCTTTGGTCTCGTTTGGTAAATACAAACCCCGGTCCTCGGTGCGATTAGCACTGGATGGCGAAAATACTAATTGTCGATAATCATTCAGTTCTGCCAAAGATAACCTGACCGGACAAAATGTCGCCGTCAAGAAGATCATGAAGCCGTTCAGCACACCCGTCTTATCGAAGAGAACATACCGAGAATTGAAGTTGTTGAAGCACTTGAAGCACGAAAATGTGGGGATTCTGGCTTCTCGCTGTTTGCCTTTCCGAGGATGATTATACTGATGCTTGACAGGTTATATCCCTCAGCGATATCTTTATTTCGCCCCTCGAGGACATGTGAGGCACCCGCGCGCTGCCTTCTCTCTCGATGTGTTACTGACGAAAGCAACAGTTACTTTGTTACAGAGCTCCTCGGTACAGATTTACATCGACTCCTCACCTCGAGACCCCTCGAGAAGCAATTCATACAATACTTCCTTTACCAGATCCTAGTATGCATATCCAGACCAATTGGCGGCCCATGGCTAACTCTTTCTAGCGTGGTCTGAAATACGTTCATTCTGCAGGTGTTGTTCATCGTGATCTGAAGCCTAGCAATATTCTTGTGAACGAGAACTGTGATCTGAAAATCTGCGACTTTGGCCTGGCACGTATCCAGGACCCACAGATGACTGGTTATGTCTCTACGAGATACTACAGGGCCCCAGAGATTATGCTCACATGGCAGAAGTATGATATCGAGGTTGATATCTGGAGTGCGGGATGCATTTTCGCCGAGATGTTGGAGGGCAAGCCCTTGTTCCCCGGGAAGGATCATGTTAACCAGTTCTCCATCATCACTGAACTTTTGGGTACCCCACCCGATGATGTTATGCACACCATTGCGAGTGAGAACGTAAGATTGTGTAGTATGTGTTGGACGTCTCCATGCTGATAGGCTTCTAGACCCTGCGATTCGTTCAATCACTCCCCAAGCGCGAAAGACAGCCATTAAAGGACAAATTTAGAAATGCTGATCCCCAAGGTAAGACTTCTTTTCCCCTTGATATTTCTTGATCTTTTGGGCCGGGGCTAATTTTCCTCAGCCATTGCTCTTCTCGAGGACATGCTTGTGTTCGATCCTCGAAAGCGGGTCAAGGCCGCTGAAGCGCTCGCCCACGAATACCTATCCCCATATCACGATCCTACGGATGAACCTGTAGCAGAAGAGAAGTTTGATTGGTCATTTAATGATGCCGATCTCCCTGTTGACACGTGGAAAATTATGATGTACGAGCAACTTTACGAATACAACCAAGAACAAGCAGCGGCCGAGACGTCTTGAGGACATTGCTTAGGTTCGCACCTTGCTGTCCAGATAGCGTTGCCGGGCGGAAGTGTCGAAAGTATGACTGACTTGGCCTTCTTTTTGCAGGTATTCCGAAATCCTCGACTACCACAATGTCGATGAAAACGGCAACTCTGCAATGGAGGAGTTTACGAACGGTCAATGAGCGATAGCATTACATGTCTCTAGAACTTGAAGGAGTCTGGCACACAACACACACAAAACATGCATAAACTTCGGGACGGGAGGGTTCAGGCAGCTCTCAATTGGCTTGGGTAGATTTTTCGAAATCCGATCTACCTTTGGATTACTGGGAGAAGGGCATTCTTACATTTTCCTACTCTTCTCTGTTACGGCGCAAAACATATGGCATGGGCGAGGGAGATTGTCGCCCCTGATGATGCGTAGATATTCCAATGACAAAATGAACATTTTAAACTCAGTTTTCACCCATGACCCTAGGGAAATAACCAAATGAATCTCGAGTCAGCTCATGCTAGAAAAGAGTATGTTGCGAAAGAAAAAGAAAGCAAGAATGGAGGATGTCTGAACAATATGTGATAACCACTCGCATTACTGGTTGATAGCTAATCTGATAACCTTGGGGGGAAGCAAAGATATAAAATTATTGGAGATGTAGATTCCATGTCATTCACCATTCACCATTCTCCATTCTCACCTGCTGACACTGCCTAATTCTGTGCTCCTGACTCCTTTACTTTTTAGCTCTGAACGATCCATGGAAATGGTGTGATAATCCTCAGCCTCAGAATGCAATCCCGAATCCTGAGTGGGACAATTCTTATGAATGAACCACCAACGAACACCATATTACCATCTTATCAAGATCCTTCTCTCTACAGCTCGGCTTCTACATCCGACTGTCGTAATCATACATTAACCGCTTCTCACCAGATCTGGGTCACACGTGACATATTATCTACCGTGCGCCTGTGCTCGTTGATTTGTTGGCGCTGCAGCTGGGGCAATCCAGCTAAAATAATCACTTGGTATTCCGAGACTTACTTACTCGAGCGCTGTGGAGGGGGGCTGCGGGCGGTCAGGAGCTGGAGGAGCATTAGATTACTTATTTTACTTTTGCATATTATTGACAGCATCTGCCACGACTTTGCTTTTGTTTCCTCACTTGCTTGAGGAGAGTTTCATTTTCATTTTGTGACAGCCTTTCACCCACCGTGACAAGACACAAGACGCCCGCCATACCAAGTGGTCCCCCTTTTTTTGGGTGGTCTCCGAGTGTTCGAGAGGATCCGTTCAACCACGGCCGAAAGCTTGACTTCCCTCGAGGCCTAAAAGAACCATACCGACAGACTCGAGCGGACGAGATGTGTTGATTGCTGAAGCTTTCGGACGCGGACACACACTCTCACAGCTTGCGGGGACTTGCATCGGGAAGGAAAGTGGCAGCAGCTGGGCAAAATGGAGGGGGATAAGGAGATGCCGAAACCTGCAGCACATGGCTTCGTGCCTCTGGTGACGGTGGTTGGCTTTCACCATGCCAGGTATGCCAGATACCAACCTGCTCGCACCGCAAGGAAAACGAGTGATTGTTAACGAACGAACAGAGGCCCAGAGGTCGAGAGCTGGTTTGGCGCCGAAGACGGCACTGACCCGGCCGTGGATTATGAATGGCCTCTTCTCCCATTCATGGCGCTGAGTGATGGCGCGCATGCGTAAGCTATGCCCGAAATCTCCCCCGGGGGAAGAAGATGGTAGATGGTTGACTGACGGTTACAATCATTGGGGCAGATCCACGCAAGATTTCTCCTACTTCACCCTCCTCCGACCCGCGCGCGGTTCCACGCCTGCGACGTCCCTCTTTGGCATCTCCTGCACCCGTCAAATGGACGCCTCTCTCCTCGAACCCCGTCCGGCTGACGTGACCCGCTCTACGGTACAGAAAGCCGTTGTGGTAATCGCAGATTCGCCGCAGTTCTTCGGTATGTTGCGTGAGAGGCTTGGTGTGGTGACGACGGCATGGTTTGCGCAGAGGGAGTTCAGTGATACGGAGATTCTCAAGAGGTTTCAGGATAGCTTGAAAGAGGAGAAGGAGAGGGGGGAAGGCACTGCGGAGGAAGACCGGGAGGAATATCTGGGCATGAGCTTGCGGGAGTTGGTGCGCGAGTTTAGGTGGCAGACTCTGATGCTCTTCAAGTGTTGTCTGCTGCAACCTAAGGTATGGCTTCCTTGCTACTGGCTTGCCTTTTTGCTTTGGGGGGATAAGGGACGGAGCTGACTGCTGATAGATGCTGTTTTTTGGGACCAGGTGTGAGAGGCTGTGCATGATGCAATTTTCCCTGATATCACTGATCCCAGGGCTTCTACGGAATCTGCAGGATTGTGCGGATCCAGATTTGGATGCTTATGAAAGGAATTTAGCCAAGCCGACAAGTCTGAAGACGAGCGACAGAGGGTCGCTGTTGAGTTACATGGGCTTGCCATTACAGATTTTTGGCAAGGTAAGCTTCCACTTTCCTGTGAGTGTAGAACCATTGCTAAGTAGTATCAGGGAAGTCTATTTGGACCGTACACACCATTACAACAACTTGATATCCTGGCTGATTATGGCACCAAGTCATATATTGTGGGATCAACGAATTCGTTACTGTTACAGCAAAGGGATAGATATAGTGACATTCTTATAAATCTTGATGAGGATACCATTAACATTACCTCGACCTCTTTACGAGCAGCACTTACTCTTTCGGCCGCTGACCGGAGGTGGATTGATTTCATTACACAGTCAGTGAACGAGACCTGGGATGAGACAAATCCTCAAAGACCGAAAACGATGGGTTATGTTGGCTCAGAAGAATTTATCCGCCTACAATTTGAGGAATATCTGCTCTCGGCGTTATCTTCTGTAAAGTGCCACAACTATCTACAACAACACGCGCACAATCCCTCGGTCATGTTGCCACAAGTGGACGGCGACCCAGCGAATGACTTTGGTATTGATTGGATCGAGGCTTGGTCTCGCTCAGAGAACTACAGAATATGGGATAAGAATACAGACAGCCATCTGTTCGATATCGTGGAGCCTAAGCATCCGTGTGCAGGTGGTCTTACAATCGACGATGTACAACGTAGGATTGCAGAACAAGTGAAGGATCTTCACTTGGATGAGCGGTTTGCTGTGGGCAAAGAAGTGATTGGCAAAAATCTAGAGGCGGGGCGAGAAAAGATTGGGACAGTATTTAACAGACTGTACTCGGACATGGAAGCCCTGCGAGAGAGTCAGAGGAAGAGGCAAGAGGAGAATAGGCGTGAGCAAGAGAAGATTGCGGCAGCACAGCCTATGTCGCCATTGGATTTGAACGGGACGAAGAGTGCCCAAAGCAAAGTAAGCTGGGGAACTTGGCTCGGCGAAAAGAAGAAGATAGCATTTGGACGAAGCTCATCCACCACTTCTTCACCAACAACGAGAAGAGAGAATGCAAAGACAGTAGCAGCTACACCAGTACAACCTGGAAACTTACGACCAAAAAGCTATAGCGAGAGTATCTTTGAATCTGAAGAATCTCACGTGGTACCGCGGGAAATTGAAACGCGACCAACATCAATACCAACGCCAGCCAAGCCCTCCAAATTCCAAGAAGAGATCGGAGATGCGTCAAAGCCAATACAGGTTCCCAGGAAATCCATCGTAGACGAAGCAGCATTGCCAGCAGCCAGTGTTACTGACCCCGCGACGGGAATCACGTCTCCGAAACGTGAACCTTCGCCAGAACCAGCTGCGGAACCAGATGCGGAGGCAGTGCCGGAGGTGGTGTCGGAGGAATCAAAGGCTTGGGGCGATACCGCTGCATCACCGGTTGATCGATCACAGGCGGTTGCTGACGCTTTGGCAACACAGAACTCGTCGTCGTGATGAGTCTTGTTAATATGGGCGGGAAAGATGGAGGTGTCTGCATAGCATTATGGCGCTAGGTATCGATTCTCAATAGTGAAAGGAATATGCATTTCACGAGATACATGAACTTTTTGGTTACATTCGAGTGGTCAGCGTGGCTGTGAAGGTTTGTGTTTGTCTAACCTTCCTAGTATTCTTCCCGTGTGCCAATTCCTCACTATCCTGCAATCTAACAGCTGGCATCGTTGGTCTATCTGATTGTGGGACAACCGACAGATGCCTCGTATATATCCAAGTAAATCCACATCGAGCTTCTAATAAAAGCTGCGAACCCTAGTTCTAATAACTTAAGAACATAGAGCCCCATCGGAAGCTTTGCCGTGAAAATGATCAAGACTAACGTTGCACCAATTCCATAGCAAGATTTTGGCCCAAGTATACCTTAGTTGAGGATGCCACCCCCAAAAAGGGGGGGATTCGCTTAACCTTTGGGGCCCAGAAACAAACAATGTTCACCAGGTAGTATATGTACTATAAAACCCTGTCAATAACAAGTCCCATACAGTACGAGTTGATAGATGATATATGCCTACGAGTCTTTCATTTCTCCTCGAACCGTGTTCATAGCTAGGACGCTAAGTAAGCAAGAATGAAGAATCAATCATCCACCACCAACCATCATCATCATCATCCATACCACAAGACCACGACCTCGTTTCGCAGCTGCCCGTCTGCCGTGACGTGCGTACAACGGCGAGCCCATCGTTTACTTGTTACGTCTTATCAACCGATTCCTCGCTATCGCACCGTAAAATACGTACGGTATCAAAAAAAGAAAAAGGCATCATACATATCCTCGGACGACAACGGGTAAACTTTTACGGCCCCACCTAATTTTTTAGGGTTTTACAGATCTGTGAACGATTGCGATAGCGTTTTCTTTTTTTGGCAGAGATTAGAATTATTTTCCTTTTCATAACTCTCCGCCCAAAGCCGATTTAAAAAAAAAAACGCGTTTTGGGAGCTCTCTCTGATGGAGCACCAGCAACCCCAAGTTTTTGTTTTGGTGAAGAAAAGATAGAAATGCGACGATTACCTTTTTTTAGTAGCATATCTCCTAATCATGTCTTTCTTGACTTTGACATTGAGACTCGCTTGGAAGTCGTCACCTGATCTGGGGATAAGCCGATAAGACCAGGATGATTCCTGCGGCGTGCCAAGGCGTCATGACAATCAGTTTATCTCTGATAAGATTGGACTGATAAGTGCAAGATAAGACCAACAAAATACCACTCTACGTCAGTCAGCTGCTTGCTCGAATTTTTAAAATGCTAGTGATCATGTATGGGTGATTGCATGTGAGACCAGAATTCCGTAATGATTAGTCATGGGGCAATCACAGTGTAGAGTCGTGCAAAATAAGTCGATCCATCAATAACTTTTATTGTGTTGAATGCTAGCCTACGCAATAATTGCTGCTTTAGCTCACCAACAAGCAAAAGCAAAACCCGCCTATTTACTCCATGCCTCCAGTGCGATCCATTCCCGTCCATTTGGTATTAAGGTAAACATTAGGGGGCCCGTTTCCCCGTAGGCAACTCCTGATTTTTTTGGGTGAAAAACAAGCAACGCTAAGCTCCAGCTCCAGCTCAAATACTACGAAAATTGTGGTGGTACAGAAGCCCCATCCTCTCATTACTAGGCGTGAAATTTTTGAAAGAGCCAAACATGTGCGATCGCGAGGAAGGAGAACGTCGTTAATTTGGTATCATGGACAGAGACGTAAAAGGCAACATGACCGCCGTGAGTGGTAGGATACTTATAGCCTGGGGTTGGAAAGGTCTAGACGACTGATCCAGGTGTAGAGGCTTCACTCTCTCCTACTATATCAGAAACCTGGTAATTTATTAGCCTCTTTAGAATTCAGCTTCATGATTGCTTCCATAACCACTTACACGCATCTTTTTCGTGGGCGGCGCACCCTCTTTAAGGTCATTAAGCTCGCGTTCTAAATCATCAAGTCGACTCTTCAGTTGATTCTCCCGACGTTGCGACTCCCCTAATCGAATGTTTAAATTGTGTTCCGATTCCCGACGCATATCCTCTCCACGTCGTGCATTATTTTCATCCTGCTCAAGTTGGGTAACTCGTCCCCGAAACAATTCATTGATAACTTCGAGCTCGCTGACTCGAGTCTTGAGCGATGAGTTCTCGGCGATGAGCTGCTCGTATGTTTGTGGGATCTCAAGACCACGGTGACCATTCATTGGGGAAGCAGAGCGCCCTGGTGACTGCGTGCGTGGGACATGCATTTGTGGCAGTGACGGCGAATGATTATTGTAGTGCTCCTCCAGGGGATGGCCACCGTTATTGAATGATGGGAGGCCCTGTGTATGAGAGCCATACATGGATGGGGTCGCGGTTCGAGAGATGGGCGAGATTGATCCGTCAGAATGCCCATTGCCAGTCTTTTGAGAGGCTTGTCTTTGTGCCATTACCATACCAGGTGGAGGTGTGCCGGATTGCGAGTGTGTATGTTCCATGCCATTCAAGCCGTGCATCCCATTCATGCCGTGTAGGCCATTCATTCCGTTCATGCTCGCCATACCATTTTGTTCAAAAAGACTCTACATTACGAGTTTAGCAATTGTTACAAAACGTACACTTGCGCAAGGGAAGCGCCATAATTGCCAGTGATCATACCTTTTTCTTTGCGCCCTGTGGACCGGTCCCTGAACTTTTGACTCGGTTGCGACTTTTGATAACATCCGTTTTCAGGCTTATCGGGCGCGGTCGGCCATGTAGCTTGAGGAATAGACCACAGGCATTGCATAGTACAGAACCTATTTCATCGCGTCGCCATAGAGGAGTTGTTGAAGTCTGGCAGTTTTGGCATGTTGGCTGCGACGTTTGGTCAGCCATGGTCGCCATCTTGTGGTTGTTTATTGAAGTCCTCTATCGTTATCGTGGAGGTTTGGATAAGGGATTGGAAAATTTGTGCTGATTGTGCACACTGAAAGAAGAGCCACTAAGCTACGGCGGCCGATACACCCAACTTGCCGCCTTCTTGGCCATATATATCCAAGTGAAGATAATTTTGCCATAAAGACCATTACCAAAATACTTATAGAAGAAAAAGCGTTATGAACCCCACTTTGATAAATACAAGGTACAAATGCCAGAGTTGGAGAGTCGACTTACTGGAGAATTATTGCCCTGCCCTCCGCCAGAAGTAGCAGATGGAGATGAGGTTGAGAAACCACCTAGACCAACATTCATACTAAATGCTCTAATATGAAGTTAGTCTATGTCATGCTGCAACAGTAGTGTCACAAAGCAGATTCGTGATCATGGTTAGAATTGCCCCTTGGGACTACCACAAATAGATCTCTCCTCCAAGTAGGAGTAAGGCAAGGATTGTGAGCAGGTTAGAGACATAGTCACTGTCCTGCAAACTCATCCATTGCCCCCATCTGATGTTTACGGGCCTAACTGGCTTGTGGATAAGGTATTGAATTCCACTCCACTCCCAAGAATAGAGCTGCCCAAGATCATGAATTTCCAAGCGGACTCTTCACTGAAACGGCCTCTGCACTTGCTTTGCCTTGGAGCCCCTCTCCTGCTTGAATAAGCTCTAGAAGATGCATTGCTTTAAAGTGCAGCACCTTCCCAAGGACACCGAACTCATGACATTACTATCGAACCAACATCTCGCCCATTCTCCTGCTAGCTCCTAACATACCTCAATTGTGGTGAGCTGGCTCTAGAAGCTATTGAGGCAAGTGCCGAAAGACCTGGAAGTTGTGGCAGAGATGCACTATGGTGAAGTGAATTCTGGGTGTGTGTCGACGTGGTAGAGGACGGCCGAGAGATGGGCTCAATCACCGGAAGCGTAGGCCGGGCATCATCTGCCGCAATTGTGGTGGTGAAGGACGGCAGGTCACGAACCTGTTCTCTGTGTATAGGGTTGTGGTGATGGTCGGTGGCCACGGGCCTGTGAATTGGTGCCAGAGTGGAAGCCGTGATTGCGGTTTGAGGAGAATATACGCGTTCGAAGGTGAACGCGAGGGAATCAAGACTCTGGTCGTCTCGAAGGGAATTAGAGTGAAAGGCGGTGGAATTGGTGATTAGAGGATTCGTTATTATGGTATCGTGTAATCAATAAAATCTAATTATGTATCTGCAAATCTGTACGAAGTGGGAGACAGGACCAAACGCGCTCAAATGAATGACACGGTGATTATCGGAGGATGGGTGTGGTATATAACGAATGATGGAACGAGAGTGATAATGATAATGATATTACAAACAGCTGTCGGCGGAAGTAAAAGAAATATCTGATTTGGAGGTTGGATTGTTGTGGCATGAAGAAAGACTGACCCCCTTTTCCGATAAGAGCTAGCTAGCCCGCGACCGATTGCAGATCTATAAAAAGGAGCTAATCCTGATGCAAGGTACGAAAGGCACAGTTTCCCGCCGGTTATTCAATCGTCACGACTGTGTGTGGAATGAGGCACCGCTGGCTGCAGCAGAAAGAATGCGAGCTGAGATGAGTCTCATTCTACGTAGAATGAATACTGTGCCTCCAGCCCCATCGTACCATATATCTTCCATATCGCCATGTGTATCTAATCTTGCGGTAGCACACCGCTCGCCTATGATTGACACCTGGATCATGGCCACGGAAGTTCGGCGTAGCTGCACTAAATAATAGCCATGGGAATGTTCGCCTTGGGGTTTGCCATGTGACGGAGTGCTTTTGAAAGCGATTTTCATTTGGGATCTTGGACTTTGATTTCTACTACATTCATCTAATGCATCAATGGGGGCATCTCCTCCACAATCAAGCGCGGGAGCAGTGGAACGATCCGCGGCTAGAGGTGGACTGGCTGATCAATAGAAAAAAAACACTGGTGGTAGATATGATGGACTTCTGAGAAGCTCGAAGAGGTAAGGCTGGCAGTAAACAGAACAGTGTTACTGTAAGCCATGGCCCCCCTGAGAAGCCCGTAAGATTGCGGTACGAGATCAATATGGAGCCACGAAACTCAGACCTCCGCGTGACGCCCGAAGATCGAAGCCCAAGCAATTGGCTCCTGAAAGTTGTATTGCAAAGGAGAGTAGCGCGAAATCCGAATCTACATATTGTCGTTGAATTACAAATAACGATATATAGACAGACAACGCAGGACGGGTTTACCCTTGAGCTTCACGTGTAGATAGAAGACCACGTGACCAAAAGTCATGTGATTACATATTTTGGGACCCGGCTGAACTACGGGGACCTGCTGGCCTGCGCTATCAGACTGAAATCTTTGGAGCTCAAAATCCTCAACTTTTTTCTTAGCAGTACACCCCCAGTTGTTCACCCCACCACAAGCCAAAATGCCTTCAACGCATAATGGGGAAAAGCCTTGGGATACTGATGATATTGACAAGTGGAAGGTACATACTTTGCTAGATCCCTTCCCCAACGGAGCAATGCTAACTTGGACAGGTCGAGCCATTCAAACCAGAAGACAATGCTGGTGGTACCTTCTTAGAAGAGTCTTCCTTTGCCACTCTGTTTCCCAAATATCGAGAAGTCTACTTGCGCGAGGCATGGCCGCTTATCACACGGTCCCTTGAAAAATATGGCGTAGCCTGTACACTGGACTTGGTGGAGGGGTCTATGACCGTTAAAACCACCCGGAAAACCTACGATCCCGCCTCGATTCTCAATGCGCGCGACCTCATAAAACTACTTGCACGAAGCGTGCCCGCTCCACAAGCTGTCAAGATACTGGATGATGGAGTTGCCTGTGATGTTATTAAGATCCGGAATCTAGTGAGAAATAAGGAGCGGTTTGTGAAAAGACGACAAAGAATACTGGGGCCGAATGGTAGTACTCTAAAAGCTCTGGAACTTCTAACAGAATGTTACATGTTGGTTCAGGGAAATACTGTGGCTACCATGGGACCGTACAAGGGACTAAAAGAACTCCGGCGCATCATCGAAGATTGCATGGACAATGTGCACCCAATTTACCACATCAAAGAACTTATGATTAAAAGGGAACTCGCAAAGGACCCTGAACTGGCCGGTGAGAGCTGGGACAGATTTTTGCCACATTTCAAGAAGAGGAATTTGCAAAAGAGACGAGTGCCACACAATGTTACCGACAAGAGCAAGAAGGTGTACACGCCCTTCCCACCAGCACAAGAGAAGAGCAAGGTCGACTTGCAGATTGAGACCGGAGAGTACTTCTTGGGGAAGCAAGCCAAAGAGAGAGTCGCCAGGGAGGAGCGTGTTGACAAGCAGAAAGAGAAGAAGGCAGAGAAGCTAAAGGCAAGGGAGTCAGAATTCAAAGCTCCAGAGGAAGAAGGTGAGGTGAAGGAGAAAAAGAAAAAGCGGAAGCATGCTGAAGGCGAAGATGAGGTTAAGAAGGAAAAGAAAGAAAAGAGGCGCAAGCACGAAGATGAAGATGATGAGGGCAGAAAGGAACGGAAACGAAAGAAGCGAGAAAAGGCTGCGGCAGATGCGATGGAGGAATAGTGGCTACAAAATTTAATTGCACATTGGCGATGGCGTTATGGGTGATTGGAGGCATACAATAACCTGTGGTCTGAATAGTTCTTAGTATAGCTGTACGACATGAATTAGATACCTATACTCATCCACTGTATGCCAGATAATTGGCCTCAGGCATATCTTCTATCAGGCCGATCTTCAAGCCTTTCTAATTGCTACTGTCGATGGACAACTCTGAAAAACCAATAATGCCCACTAATCATGGCCGAGCTTTTGCGTAGCACTGCAATTCATTGATCCCTAATCGCTGCAAGCAAATATTCTGCGTTGTGACGTATCCTGCCTGTAACGCTTTTTCAACTAGCAAGTCACCTGAAGCGAACCATAAATATTGTGTACATGACATGCTCCTACGACAGTTGCTAAGGAGCTCGTCCTTTAGATTAACCCAGTTCCGCATGATGAGTACAGATTCGAGGAAAGAAATATACTTTGGATCCTTTGAGGTGACGGATCAGGTAAACCTTGCACTTCCCATCACCACCACATCTCGTAGGTGATCTCCACTGAAGTCGAAGTTAACATATTTCAAGATCTTCCACCAAACCCCCCACTGCTACGCTCTTGTAAATATCAAACCCATCCTCCCAGGCCACGTGCTTGTCATTCCCTTCCGTCCGGTTCAACGCCTTACGGATCTCACCCTAGATGAGGTAGCGTCAGTCTTCACCACCGTGCAAAAGGTGCAGCGAATGCTTGCCAATGTCTACTTTGCCAACGACAGCATCCAGTCCCAAAACCCACTGGACGGGGGTAGTTTCAACATCGCCATCCAAGATGGGAAGGATGCGGGACAGACGGTGCCGCATATGCATTGCCACATCATCCCCAGGACCAGAGTGAATGAGAACGAGATCGGAGAGGGAGATGGTATCTACGACCGCTTGCAAGGGGAGGAGGGGAATGTTGGCGGCGGGCTTTGGGACTTGAAGAGTCGACCGGAGCACGTGGGGAAGTTTCCGGTGATCGAAGATGAGGATAGGAGGGTGAGGTCGAAGGAGGAGATGTGAGTTTTATTTTCCCTTCCTTCCTTCCTTCGTTGATGGATTCGATCACGGTTGTCTAACTTGATAACTTAGGAATAAGGAGGCTGCATTTTATAGAGAGCAGATGGTTGCGCTGGATTAGATGCGTAGATATAACCGCATTTCAAGATTGAGCCATTTGAATTTAGACTGGCGTGATAGAAGACGAACACTGGTATGTTCACAACTATACTTTATACCTATGACCAAACACCAAAATAACAAGTAACACCTATCATTATTGTACTGATGATGCTAGGATTAAATCATGATATTGTATTTTCGAAATTCTCTGAGCGATTCTAACATAGTCCTTTTAGCCAAATAGGAAACGTGAAACCTTCACGATATTTCATAGCTGTATTCCATCTTCCTCTTACGCTTCTAGCTCAATCAAGTGGGATAATAGAAGCACGATAGAACATATTGCTCACCTACTAAAACGGTGGTGCTTCTCTATCACCTACCAGAACAGTGATATGTCGTTTTCGTAAAGTCATGGCAGTGGGGAATATTCTATCAGCCTCGCACAATATCAAGTGATCAAAACTGACTCTTCGGAAATATAACTTTATTACACTCTTTTACAACCCTCTTAAAAGTTCATCAATCGTGATTGGTTTCCTCACAGCGTCTGAGAAGCCTTCATGAAAACTAACCCACACCTTACTACCTTTGCCCTCCTTCATTCGTCTGCCTTTTCCCTCATCAGCATTCCCATCGATCTCCTGTAGAGGAGTCACTTCTTCCTTGAGGATTCGTCCAAAGAAGTCCTTCTTGGGAGCAAATGCCTTTTCATAAGCGTGATGGTCTTTGTTTTCCTTCGCGGCAAAGGAGTAGTCCACATCGTCATCGGGGTTTCCAGCTTTATATCGTGCTTGCCGTGCTTTGTTTTCTCTTACTATAATATTCTTCTGGTACTCTTGATCTAAGACTTGTCGGACTGCATATCGAACTGGAGCAGTTGCACCCGAAGTTGGGGAAGTTTCGAATGTAACCAGCGTATCCAAAGGTCTAGCCAATATTAGTACTGTACTGGAGTTTAAGGCGAGCTGAACTTACGGTTCCATTCGATATACCCACTGTGTACCTCGGTTGCCAAAGTCCCCTTCCAATTTACCACGTTCAAATATGACACCTACTCCGCCCATTACATCCACCGCTTTTCTCACCATTGCCTTCTCAGCTTCCTTGCGAACACTGGCAATACCTTTCTGGTCGCCACTGCCACCTACAATTATAGGCTTTATTTCTGGTGTAAGCATCCTTACAAGATACGGCAACAGACCTGTGGCTATTTCTTCGGGACTTCTAAAGCTCCGTAAAAGCATTGCGTTCAAATTCGCCTGTAAAGAAAGAATTGTAGCGCGGTTCAGTTTCTCCACCTCGAAAGCATCATAATCTGCCCTTGGACCCGAGAAGGGAAGAGGCTCTTCAACCTCTTCCTCTTCACCCCATTTCTTTGGTTCATATGCGGAGGCGAAGTGATGGCGTGCGGGAGATGCAAAAAGATGATGGCATGCTAGTACAGGTTGGCTCAAGTATGGAGCCAACTCAAAGTCCTGATTTGTGTAGACTCGAGATGAACAGGTGTCGTGAAAATGTAGCCATTCATAGGCTGCGTCTGGTTTCGACAAGATTGAGTCGTCATTGAAAGGCTGATTTGGGTATTCTGCAAAGATATCCGTCATGATGCGACCCGTATCGCCACTTGTATCAACCATCTCTCTCAGTCTTTCCATTCCCGCTCTCTTAACTAACTCTGCTACTCCAAGTTGAGTTCTGGGTTGTTTATCGAACACTTCTACGACTGGCGCGGAAGTAGTGCTCTTTGGAAATCCGGCGCCTTCTAGAAAGACTCTATTGATGACCTCTTTCGTACCGCCTCTTCCAACTCCACGTGCGCCGCCGCCACCATGCCCAAGATCGCTCATCATATTCTGCTCAACCCAATCTCTGGTCAATCTTGCTTTGCCATCTTTCGAAGATGATTTCAGCTTTCCAGCAGCCCACTCCCCAACCACCAAGATTCCACGAAGATCTCCTTCGCCTGCACCTTCCCTCCCTTTGCGAGATTCTGCAGCACTCACGCCCCATGTTGCTTCGCATAGTCTTCGAACCGCATCACTATCGCATGAGACGCCTTCTTTTTCAAAGACCGTCTTCATTCGAGTGACAACAGCGTCTAGGGGAGGCTTGCGAACATGAATAATTTCCGCAAAGCTAGATTGTCTGAGTGGCCGTAGCGATGGATGATAGACATCGTTACATATCAAAATTAGTGGCCTCATCAGTTTGAAATCATCGCCCTTCTTCTTCTTCCGCGAAAAGCCAGGATTTGTCCCGGCGGAGTTATTTTTCTGGTCTAGCAAAATAAGGTCAATTAGAGCTTTGATGAAGCCGCCTTCACCTGAGCTTCCTGCACCTCCAACTACCCCGTCCACCTCATCAACAATGACACATAGCGGATGGGCACTTTTTTGAACATGCCCGGTTTTTGATGTTACCGTTGCGCCGGTCTTGACGCTCTCAGTGCCTACACTTGTCCGTATTCGACCCTTGACGACATTGCTACTTCTTTCGTCACTAGCGTTGATTTCCATTACTTCGTATCCAGCTTGTCGAGCACATACATGCGCTAGAGTTGTCTTACCAAGACCGGGTGGTCCAGTGAGCAACAGGATCTTCTTATGAGTTTTCTCCTCTTCCAATTCCGCACCTGGCCGCTTGGGCACAGCTACTTTTGCTTTTCCTGATTTAGGGAAGACTATTGGATCCCAGGCTTTGAGCCATCGTAGGACTTGACGGTGAGTCCGGTCATCTCCAACAAGCTCCATAAAATTTCTTGCGCGGTATTTTTCGGTCCACATTAAGGTCCTACGTTTTGGTTTCCCGGGAATTTGCTCTATTGAAGGTATAATTTCCGGCACTCTTGACCTTTGAATTGCATCAGCTTCGGTATCTTGAGTGGCTTCGTCAATTAGTTGATGTATATCAATTCCGTAATAGCTCTTCTTGGCTCGTCCAGCTTTTGTGCTGGACCTCGCTGCAACCAGTTGCTCGAATGAGATTGGTGCGGTCTTTTTCTTTTGCTGTAAAGAAAGCGATTTCCCAGAGCATGTTATGATATCCGAGCCTTTGGCATACCCACTACTTAAAAAGGAAGGGAGTACTTTGGGTGCTGTTTCTACTGAAGAGTCTGTAATTCTACTCAAAAAGGATGGCAAGGTTGGTGGATCTCTTTCTACTGCTTGGCTGTGTTCTGAACCCTGAGCTGATCCTTCATGTTGTATGTTAGGTAGACGTTCCCGCTTACTTTGACCTTTGTCTGAAGTACCGTTTTCTGTCTCTAGACCTGCAGCTGCAGGTATTGTGTCGTCTCTTCCCACATCCTCGTCCTCGTCATCAATTAGGAAGCCTCCAGTCGTTCTCTTCTTGTTGACCTCATTCTTGCTAGCATTCTCAGGCTGTCGATTCAGGATTGATACATCATCTAACATTCGCCGCTTTGGAAGCGGTTCATCCAGATCATCTTCATCGGATTCATCTATCGTAAACCCACCAATTGTCTTTGGCTTACGAATTTCCGAAGCCTTAACTGGGAGAGGTCGTTTCAAAGGAACCGGAGAGGAGCTTGGTGGATAAGCGACTGGGGAGGAAGCGTATGGCATTTTGAGACTCGTGATGATGAAGTCAATGGACGAACAACATGGAGGTTTGCCCGGATTCGAGTGGGGTTTCTATTTAAGAATTAGATTTGAGGTTTGGCAAGCAATTGAGCAAAATGTACCTTCAGGATAATCCGCCTGCCTCTGTAAGGTGGTATCTTGTGGCCACGCCTATGTTGAATGACCTCCCCTCTTTTGCTCCTTGTCGTAATAGATGCTTATTTAATAAGATGAAGCGCTTCGTGGTCGTCGGAGTAGATACTGGAGAAAAGAACAGTGGGACTTGACTACTCTTCCTAGTCGTTAGACAGCGCAGCGTCAGCAGTAAATGGCAAAGAGGGCGAAGATACCGAGACTATAGAACATAGCTGAACCTAGAAATCTGACAATTGCTACGACAACACCTCTGCGAAGCCCAACGCGTCTGAGTTTACGCGACGCGTTTAGCGAAATCCACTTAAGGGGCCAGTTCGCCAAGAGTTCAGATGCCGCCAAAAGTTAGCACATTTCCCCACACTTCGGGAATACATAACTTCACAACATCAAGATTACATTATTTCCATTCACGCAAGCCGATGATAGTGCTGCCCACCCTGGGTCTGGCTACTTCCAAGCAGTACAGCAAAGCGTAGCCTATCAGAGCCTTGGGGTACCAACTATAGCCATGTACTCCCCGAGCTCGTCCACAACCAACCAGGATGTGATGATAGCGAAGCAGGAGAATGGATCACAGCAACCACCCAAGAAGAAACAGAAGCGTAACAAGCCAACTCTATCATGCGAGCAATGTGTTGAAAGAAAGACTAAAGTCAGTAATAGTTTGATACCCGGATTATCACGTCCTCATTGTTTGCTAGTTAGCTATCTATGTTCTGTGTCCTTGAAGAGTACTTTGTTGTTGCGATAGGAACGAGTAGTTGGTCACTGAGGACTTTTGCTTTCTGTAACTCTAGCTTGCGTTCTACAGCAGTTTTTGACCTTGTACTATGGTGTAAGCGATTCTGGGAATACCAGCCAGAGGTTCTACATTAAATCAGTGCACCTTAGAGTTCACCTCTACTACGTATCTGAAGTCTTTATGCAGCTCTACGATTTGCTTTGTAAATCATCTGAGATCTCGAAGTCTGTAGCCTGAGGTAGCAATTGTTAGCTGCCAAGATAATTGCTTTGGTCCGGATAAAGTGCCTCAAGCTTATTCTTTTTGCAATATGATTAGTGTCATTAAGTCATTTCTCAGAAGTAGTGTCCAATATTCGGTTGCTAACACATTATAGTGTGATAGAGGGCGTCCTAACTGCATTACGTGTATGTCCCTACATCTCTTTCAAGTTAAGATTTTGTGTCTCAACGCTTATAGGCATAAAACGGCAATCAAAATGCAATTATGCTATTCCTGCAGCTGCACCAAGGTAAGTTGTCCTTGAACACTACGAATCATCTACTCAATAAGACAGCGATACAAGTAAATCCGAAAGTCCTACGATTCGAATGGTAAAACCACCTAAAAAGAAACCTGGGCTACAGAATGAATTTGAAGGACCTCAACAAGCTTCCCTTCCCGATGGAAAGAGGAAGTCAAAAAGTCCGTTCACCTCATCTATAGACATGCATCATCTACTCTCACATGTTCCTTACTCACATCCGTCGGCCTCCAACATCTTTGAAAATGAGCATCCTTTCGCAAACTACTGGACTTGCCAGGGCGGGCTCCCAGAAACAATCGCAGTTTTGCCCGAGAAACTGCAAGCAGACATTCTTCTGGATCGATATTTTGAGTGTGTTGATCCTGTCTACCCAATGATACATCGTCAAACATTCTATGCCGACTATGAACAGTTCTGGTCTTTACCGCAGGCAGAGAAAGATAAAAGCGATGGTGCATTCATCGCGATGACTTTTGCCATGTTGGCAATGGGAGCTCAATTTGTTACCACGGCTGCTCCAAGAGAACGCCAATCGACGGCCGAATTTTACGTTTCAGCTTCCCACCAATCTTTGCGGATGTCGTCTTATCTCAGTAAAGCATCCGTACGATCTATACAAGCCATGGTGCTCATCACATATTTTCTCATCAACGACAACCACGCTTCAGACGGATGGGCTTTTGCAGGTATACTAATTCGTCAAGCCTATGCTATGGGTTTACACCGAGATCCAAACATTGTAGCACCCAATGCTTCGGTATTCGAAAAGCAGATCCGACGTAAACTCTGGCAAGCGGTGCTTCTTCAAGATACCTTCCTCACAGTCCTTCTCTCACTTCCACCCAGCGCAACACACACCGATGTCAATGTCGAAGATCTCATAGACGACAGCTCCAGCATCGCACAGTCGAACGCAACCGACACAGCCTACATGCGCGGGTCATGGATCCTGGCAAACCTCGTCCAAGAAACGATTTGTTCCCCCCGGTCCCTCGACATCCCTATTTGCGGCACCATGCGAGTTAAAGCCAAGCTTGTGGCTGATTTCCGTGCGGTCTACCGTTCTTTCCCGGACATCTTTCGTTCCTGGACCCCATCCTCTATCGCTCAACTATGCGAGCAAGGAAATAAGCGCGTTGTGAGACAGACTTTATTTCTGACCAGCAATTATTTTCATAATGTGATGTTGTTGCATAGCAGTGTTAGCGAAGAGGTGGCAATGAACGTACGGGCCTGTCTCGAAGCCGCTCATGAGGCGATTTCGTCATTCTTCTTACTATATCTATTGTTCCAGGCTGAGGCACAAGTATGGTGGGTTTTCAATCACAGAGCATTCCTGGAGGCCATGTGTATAGGGAAGATATTGCAGGAGCAGGCTAAGGAGGAAGATGGAATGCAGATCATCGCTAGAGACTCCCTATATATCAGAGCGAAAGCTGATGTTGGTTAGTTCTTCTAACGTTCCAATAAATGATGCAGACTAATATGAAGCAGTACAAATGATTGACATAATGAAGAAAATGGGCGAAGGAGAACACGGTTCAGTGGTTGCAAAGACTCGAGTTGGGGTATTAAGCAAGTTTCTCGAGTAGCCCATATTATTTTATACACGCTATACACTTGTGCTGGGCTTTCGCTAGCACATGAATGAGACCGTCCTTCCCCTCCTTTACGGCCTCCAATTCTCTTGGATAGGACGCATTACGCCTTGAACGCTCCATAAATCATTGCAGTAGATACCCCATAGCTCCTTGCGTTTTATAAAACCACGTCAAGTATTACGTCTCTGGTTGCCGCCGAGTCGATCCCTAAGCCAAGCCATCGCACCAGTAGTAGCCCCTGTACCGTTGCCGGCGTTACCAGAGCTAGAATTTCGGCGTGAGCTTCGTCGTGATGAACGAGAATTATCGCTACCGCTGGTATTACGACGTTCTGAGTTACGGCGGCTGAAAGAGCCTGGCATTGGAGGAGTTTGAATTTCAGATCCCCGTCTTCCAGAACTTTGCCCACCCCAAAACTCCTGCCGCTCTTCCTCAGGCGACCGCTGTCCTACATTTCGAATAGAAGCTAGTCGACTGGCAAATACAGTTGAGTTGTTTGAATTGCTACGCCGAGACCTTTCTCTTTGTCGATCGGACGCTGGACCGGCACCACCTTCAGACTGATTAGGTAGTCCGCTTTGGGTATTTGCTGCACTTTTGTCGCCTTCGATACCTTTTCTGCAGATAGGGCAGGTGTTATGTTCTTGCAGCCAGGTAGCTGCACAATCTTGGTGGAACCAGTGAGTGCAAGGAAGCACAACAACTTCAGAACCAATGTATACATCATCCATACAGACACTGCACTCTCCCTTGCCTTCAGGACCTAATAATTCCTCATCCAGCATTTTCTTCGGAAGAGATGCAATTGCATCCGCGGGTGCTGGCCCTGGGGCGTTTGAAGCTGTGTGCTGCTCCATTAAAGTTGATATGATCTGGTCTAATGCCTCTTGAGAATATACGGCATCACCCTGACGTGCATTTGCCGGATTGAGAAGAGTTGCAAGTAAACCATGAAGTGCTGGGGGAAGGCCAGTAGGGCCGGTAGGTGGGCTCGCATCACCTAATGCTCTGAGCATACTATCAAAACCCGATTAGCTTGATCATGTTGGATCCTAAAACAGCCACAGTAACCAGTAAAGAGTGAGAGGAAGTGTAAAAGACATACCCGAACAAGTCATTATCAGGGTCTCGATTTGGACCATTTGTGCCAGCAATGAGGGTAAACCGTCCTCCCACAGGAGGCCTAACATTTCCATCATCGCCACTTGTGGCAACAGGACCGAAAGGAAAGAACGGAGGGTTCTGATGTATGTGATCTTGACCAGATCTACCTGCTCTGTTATCTCGTACGTTGGCACCCAGTAAATTCCCTACAATATTCTGAAAATCTTGAATGATTTCGTTCGGATTGATATCTCGGTTGACCGGCTGTCCGTTGATTCTTCTTCTCCGAGTGTACTCATGTTGAGGGCTAGACGTACGGATCGTTTGAGTGATAAAAACTGATCCTCCGGGCCCTGTACGAATATGTTCTTCAATATCGGCCTCGTCGGGGTCTGAGTCATCATAATTGCGCTGCCATGGGTTATGTTCCCGAAGAGATCGAAAATCTTGAGGAGTTTCAGGGCGAGGGTTGCGTATTGGGCGTGGATCACTTTCACCAGGAGTTATCTAGTAAATATTAGAAAGACCATAGTGACCAGCATAATAGCAAAACTTACAATCTCTGTGACTTCGGTTTGACATCTGGGACAGTCAAGTCCATTATGGTCATCCCGGTACCACTCATGGGCGCATTGATGGCAAAAAACAACCTCTCGACCTGCAGTGACATCTAATAATCCTCTGACAGGTCCAGTACCAGGGCCATCCATTGTGTTAAGGAAGGCCTGGTAAGCCGCGATGGCAGTAAGTCCGAGACTCAAAGCCAGGCCTGTTGTTCTAAATGCGCGGGACGCCAGAATGTATTGCCCAAAGGGCTAGATCAAATGCCTGACAAGAGCTAGTAGTTTCCAAAAGCTAGAGACGTAATCTTCCTCCTATGGGTAGGGCTGATGAACTAAGCCAATCTGGTTGTATTTGTCGTGCGTCGTGTGGACTGAGTAGAGGGGAATAAGTTTAGTGCGGCAAACGCGAATATATCCTTATTCTTAGGAAGTTCAGGCTGGGACAGTGGTGTGGCAGTATTATCAACGAAATTATAGAAAGAGCTGGTCGGTTTCACTTGAAGTAGGTTTGGTACAGCTTTGTGAGATTGTTTAAAGACAAAGTAACGTGAATGATTTGGGTTTTGGTTCCGGGCTGTTGATGAGGCGGCGGTGCGTCACTCAGCTCATTGGCTTATCGATAAGGGTGATCTGTAATGTGAGTGAGCTGAGCTGGTGACAAAAGATTTAGGTTTGAAACTCGCGGCGGTGGCAATGAGAAACATGCATGTATGTGGTGTCAGTTACTGAACTCAAAGTTCATTTGGAACAATTCAACGTGTTCAGACCGAAAACCAGTGACAGTGTGGGCCCTATAGGTTTCCTTCCGACTCTAACTCTCACCGTGTATTGGTAAATATGGACAACCTGTACCATTTATTCTCAGGCTCACAAGCTAGGTTCTTTAGGTAGATGTGACACAACAATAGTTGAAATCTGTACCTCGTGAATGCTGGCTGCAGATTTGCAAAAAGAAAGTGGTGTGCCTACAAAGTAGACGACTTATCATTTCAATAGTTCTCTGGCATGTGGAATGTAGAAGCGCAAAGTGTAACGCAGTGTCGTTATTGAGAGAATTTTCGAGCCTAGCCTGATGAGAATGGTATATTTACTACATAGTACAATACAACGCCTTCATTCGCTGGTAAAACAAGCACCGCTCATCACAGTTTTCGTCGCTCATATTAAGAATTATCTTGTCCTTCGTCCGACACCTTTGAAAATCATGCCACCGATGACTCCAGCTGCAATAGCGACTCCACTGAGTATAGCAACACCCATCATACCCTCCCGCGCAACCTTATCATCGATCAGACCTCTCAAGCTCTGGGCTTGCATATTCGTAGGCTCCTTCTCCAGTAATAGGTCGTTGTATCTTCGTGCCTCTGCGTAATTTCCGAGTTTGTGGTTACCCAGTGCTAGATAATACAGGCATTCTCGTCTTCGTTCGGGAGATGTGCGGAAAATGTCTGAGAGAAGGCGTACGCCTTCTTGTTGTTCTTGTCGCGCATTTGATTTTATCAAACCCTGGAACCATTAGTCTAGCTACCAAAGACCTGCGAGAGCGCTTTACCCATGCGAAGTTGAACTTTGTTTGAACTCCGACATAGTCACCTTCCTTCTCGTATTGTGCTCGGAGGACTTGTAGCTCTTGTGGTTTCAACGGACTTGGAAAGCGTTAGCTTATGTGGCCCATTTCAATGTATTTCAATGGTATATTTCTGACCTTTCTGCATCCGCGGCATCTGCAAACATCAATCTCGTCAGTTCAGCTGTCTCGACTCGAAACTCATTGATAAAGATCTCATATCGTGTGTAAAGTGGAAGATTTGTAGCCCAAAAGGAGTTGAAATGTTTAATCGTAGCCATACTTACATGGTAGAGAAGAGGTCATCCTGTTAGAATGGAGCAGGCTTGGATATTGTGAGCTATAGGGAAAGACTGTAGAAAGAGGAGGAAGTTGCGTTTTGAATGAAGTTGTATGATCTTGGATCTTGAGAAGAGTGGCGCTTTGGTGTGGCTCGTGAGCCCGAGACAATACGTCACGCCTTGAATGGCCCGTCAACCGCGAAGTAAGCACATTTTGCCCTTGTGACTTGACACAGTAGGAGACCATACAAACTATCATAGTGTCTGTCTGTTCAAATACTGGAAGTAGAGCTTGTCCATAACGTGAGAAATTATATTTTACCTGCGGTTGAGCTGTTATATCAGCGAGTTCCGCTAGTTTTGCAGAATCAATAACAGCGTTAGAAGAATACAATGGTCCGACATTAAGCGAGAGTCAGAAAATATATTGAGGATCACTAGACTTAGGCATCCCCTTGATCCTTGATATAAGGTAATATATACTATGTACGATTGATCATGGGGGTTTTTTGCGGTAACAGGTAGGGGAGGAAGTATGGTCTCAATGCCAGTCGGCGCGAGGCGAAGATTCAAGTTTGGCTTGGTTGCCAGGTCAACACCGCCACATTGTCAGCCTTGTACCTTACGACCTGAAATCAATAATCAGAGCATCAAGTTACTTGCATAATACGTTCCATCAATCCTGCCACAAGATATCTGTGAAAAATGTTGCTCGATGAGGATCCCGCTACGGTAAGTACGAGATTTCTATGCTATGGTGCATCGCTAATGGGATTGTAGCTCATTCAGCACACAATTGGCAACTTTAACATTGCACCCGACAGGCAAGCCGTTGCGCGCATCAATGAATCGCTATCTACACTACAGCAGGCTCGCGACCTCCGCGTGCGCGAAGCAGATAGCGCACTAAAAAGTACAATAACCTTCCCAGGTATAAGAAGTCGCTAACGCGTATACAGAACTGTCCCGCACTCTTACCACCCTTAAAAACAATCACAATGAAACATTGTCCACGCACTCCTCAACTGCGCACGCCTCCGAGATAGCAACCCTAGATACGCAGAAATTCCGCATCGCGAAGGCAGCTTCTGATCTTGAGATAGAATCTGAGCGCCTCTCGTCACAATTAGTCGACCTCCAAGCACGTCTTCAAGAATTGGAAATGCAGGGTGTTGATGGTGGAGATAACGCACGCAGGGGCCCGGTAGCTGACGAGTTGAGTCTCAAGCTGAAATTATTTCGGAGCTTGGGGATTGAAGCTAGAAGAGGAGAGGGCGTTGGATATAACGAAGTGGTTATCGAGAAATCGACTGATGGTGGTCCTCAAGTTTTCACTCTGAAAGAGAAATTCTCGTCGTATTACAAAGCAAACCACATATGGGAGGTTTTGTAATAAGGGTACGGAATCGTTATTTGGGAATTTTGGAGTTTGGAGTAGACGGATATGGGGCGGATGGATGTTTATACTGGATACCATGAGTTATGCTGATAATGTTAGGGATTAGCATGCTCACGGAGGATAAATCAAGACTCGAAATTGCAAGTATAAGTTTCATAAACTCAGCATATCTCAAACTTATTGGGATAAGTGACACAAATGTGGCATTTCGAGCCAGTCCTTATAACACATATTGACCGTTAACGATCTTAACATAAATGAGACATCCGATTGCTCGAACTTCCTTCCGCTTTTGACCTAAGTTGTGTGAATTCGACACTTGAGTGTTTTAGATCTCCCAGTATACCAAGGTCGACTTTTTCCTTCATTGCTGCATCATCAGTCATAATCATTATTAGACATACTACGAGTGCCACTTCTCTCCAGTGCACGTACAACCACATAGTTTTGCTGGTAACCAAGCACTAACCGAAAGTCTCCATATCCAAGTTTCAAGAAACCGAGAGGACGACCGCCTTCAGAGCATGATCGTAGTACTACCATACCCAGCAAGACAGAACACATACCCCATAGCCATGTTATCTTTGCTGCATGCTCAAACCAGACGACCCTTTCGAGCTTTCAGAAGAGACTGTTACAACAGAAGGCGTGCGCTTTTTCGATGTCATTTGTGATGAGTGCCCGTCACTATAGCCCATAACTGGAGGGGTACGTGCCCTTGAAGTATTCATGACCGCTTCCGGACTAGAATTTCGATTGTGCCTCGAATTTAGAGGAACACTGCCGGACGTCAAGGATCTCTGGTGTCTCCTGGTATGATCTGCAGGCAACACCAGACGGGGGCTTTTGGTCCATGTTGCCTCATCATCAGACGGACCTCCAAGTCGCCAGCCTCCAACACCCTCAAAATCTCGTGCTAGTCCAACACTTTGGCTGAGCAAAACATCACTAGCTATAGGGGCAAGCGAGCCTGCAGACATGGTACTACTTGATGAACTGCTTCTCCTCCCCCGGCGCCGTGTAGGCGTAAGTTGGAGCGCCACAGAATTAGGTTCCCGGGGTTTGACAGAAGTACTCGCCTGTGAACCAAAGGCGTAGTGTGGAATGACTGCGAGTGCGAGTTCGATATAAATTACAATAACGCGGAATAGGAGTATCGAGAATGCAAAGGTGGTTGTGATTGTAGCAATAATAGCAAGCGGTATGGTGAAGATGAAGAGGAAGCAGAATACCAGGGTGTGGACTGGATTGGGAAGCACCTTCAGCAAAACTCGAGATGTACAATCGTAGAACAGGGCGGGGAAGAAACGCGCCATGTTATAGATATACCACCTCACCTAGGTAGGTGTCTAGGTAGAGTATTATCTTAGAAGATGCATGTTGCTGATGAGGTTGCTCGGCCCAGTTGATCGTACTTGACATGTGGGGTTGAAGCTAACACCGCTGGACTAGATCCTGGCTTGGTCACCTCACCCATCGTAAACTTGCTTAGGTAAGCAGATGTGTTTCGACGTGAGTAGGTAATGGGCAACTTCAATTGATTGTATTCTTTACTGCTCTACTCAAAACTTTGTTAATCTGACAGCGAAGATGTGCGGCGAATCTACAAGTCCTATCCACAAGACCCCTATGGATAGTCGACATGCTGCTCAGGGCGATTTCCCGTGGCATATTGGTGTTTATGACGCTCATTGCCACCCAACAGATACCATGAAACTCATTCCTTGCATATCAGAAATGAAAACTCGTATATTGACTGTAATGGCTACTAGAGAGCAAGACCAAGATCTCGTAGATAACGTTGCCTCCAAAATTGGAATTACGAGCTCGGAGATCGAGACACAAAGCGACCGCTATATAATACCTTCCTTTGGTTGGCACCCTTGGTTTTCATACCAAATGTATGATGATACTGAAGGCAACACCTTAGATACGGAGGCCAGAGATTTTAAAACTCGTCACTATCAAAGTGTATTGCAGCCAACACCAAAAACAGAAGACATACCATTTCTCGAAACGCTCCCAGAGCCTCGACCACTTTCGGTGTTTATTTGTCAAACCAAAGCGTATCTGGAGAAATATCCACTGGCATTAGTAGGAGAAATTGGACTGGATAAGACATTTCGTATCCCAGTACCATGGACTTCTAACCTTGAGGAGTCTAGAGATACCACACTCACCTATGGGGGTAGAGAAGGAAGACATCTCAGTCGCTTTGGTGTCAGAGTAGAACATCAAGCGGCAATCCTCAAAGCTCAGCTCAGACTAGGTGGTGAGATGGATCGAGCAGTATCCGTACATGATGTTGGTTGTCATGGAAAGATTTTTGAAGTAATTCAAGAAACTTGGAAAGGCTTCGAGAAGGAAGTCCTTAGTTCAAAGGAAAGGAAGAAAATTGCAAAAGTGCCTTTGCCCGTTGATGATGATCCGTTTGATGAACCAGAGCAGTCAAAAGCAAAACCATTTCCTCCAAGGATATGTCTTCACTCTTATTCTGGGTTACCGGCACATCTAAAAACTTTTCTTCATGGCTCAGTTCCAGCAGATATATTCTTCTCATTTTCGTCTGCTATCAATATGGACAATGGTCGGGCCAAAGCTGAACAGGTAATCAAAGCGTTACCTGATGATAAAATTCTCATTGAGTCCGATCTGCACATCGCAGGAGATGAGATGGACCGACGCATGGAAGAAATATGTCGGGAGATATGTGAAATCAAGGGGTGGAGCTTGGCCGATGGTGTGACCCAGTAAGCCCACGAGACTATTGATGGTTTCCACACACTTAGTGGTATAAAAGCTAATACCTCTCTTGCAGGCTCGGGTCAAATTGGAAACGATTCGTATTCGGGAATTCGCTGGGCCGCGAAGCTGCTCTGGATAAGTAGCATTGAGTGAATCCCAGATGATCCCAGATAAATCCAGATGATCTCGAGCACATTTTGGTACCAAGCTAGTAAATCAGAACAGCTCCTCCCGAAATCGGTACTTAGGTGAGAAACTGAAGTTGTCTACTTCAACACGTAAAGAGATAGCGTAGAAAAGTTCCATCCCCTCACGTAAAAATCTGAGCCAATTTGGGATAAGCTATTGTACATTTGTAATTATGGACCTAATTCTACCCAAGATTTAAAATCCTGTAAACATCTCTGCATATGCTCCATTCCCACCCTGGTATCAATACAACCTTTTCCCAAACACCAGTACATTCAGATCTAAAAAGATCAACATCATTATTCCTTCTCCGTAGCCATTAAGCCACCAAGCTTTGTCTCCACAACTTTGAATCCAGCTGCATTCCCCAATCCCTTTTCAGCACGTGTATAAGCAGCATCACTCCTGTCACATAGTACGTCAAGATCATCTTCAGTCAAGATGCTCTCGCTTCCAGAAATCTGGAAAACCTCGCCGTCCTTTAATAACAAAGCTTTGAGTGCTTCTTTACTCATGCTTTCCTCTTTGTCAAGCTTCTGGCCCATAGTTTTGAACCCCCCCTTCTTAATAACCAGCTTTTCAAGTCGTCTCTTGGCATCTGCACTCATGAGAAGTTCTTCCTCCACCGTATCTTTGGTTGCAAGTCTGAAAATGACGACTGGTCTCGTCTGGCCGATACGATGTGCTCGATCCTGTGCCTGGAGGTCTTGCTGCGGATTCCAATCCGAGTCAAACAGAATGACAGTGTCAGCGCTTGCAAGATTAATCCCTTGTCCGCCAGCGCGAGTTGACAACAGGAAGAGCTTGAAGTTTTTGTTTGTATTAAACTCTTTTATTTGCTGGCGACGATCATCTTGCGCAACTGAACCATCAATTCGACAAACCTTCCACTTGCGAAGATCTCTCGCATAATCTTCCAAGATGTCTAGCTGTGTTTTGAATTGTGAAAATATCAGAACTTTGTGACCACGCTTGAAAAGTGATGGGAGTAATCGGTCTAATAGCAGCATCTTTCCTGAAGATGTGACCAAAGTTTCGTCGACTGGTAGTCCCGAGTCGATAGTCCAAGGATTGAAGAAATTATGCGGCGAGTTGCACACTAATCTGAGCTGCATGAGAGGATTCCCAAGTTTTTTCTTCGATATTTCTTTTTCTGTCTCTTATTAGTACGAAATTATAAAGTAGAAGCGCGGAAGATAACTTACTCGCCAACTCCAATGTCTTCACTCGTTCCATTTCTTCCGGACTTGCTTCGACTTTTGGTTCGTCACTATCTTGCTGCGCTAACTCGTCCGCAAGCTTCTGTTCAAATTCATCATCACTTAGAGCGTCCTCGTCCGAAGCGTCAGACTCCTTGTAAGCTCGTCGTCCCTTGGTTGGTCGACCTCTGGTACTTCGCACGCTGCCAGGAGTAGATGCCCTGCTAGATTTGAGGGATTTCGAAGCAGGAGTGACTTGCTCATCAAGCGACTTGCGCTTCTGGCTCGTCGAAGGGTTCCTGCCCTGCATCATCTTTTGGAACGCATTTTTAGGCATATTATTCGACTCCTGTTTGCGGCTCCTGATGGCCAGAGGAATATCATCTTCACTGCTATCTGAGTCTTTCATGTTTGGAACAATTTTCGCTTTCTTCCTTGGTTGTTTCGTTTTACGTGATGCCGCCAGATTATTAGTCGTGGCAGTAATTCTTTCTACCACTTTGTCTTCGAGGTATTGCCGTGTATCTGAAGATTTGTCTGAGATAACATTGTATAGATCTGTTTGTTCTCTGGTCATTGGTGCATATAAAACATACTCGCGCTTTTTTGGAAGCATATGCTCTACGTCAGCTTTAACTCTGCGCAACAGAAGTGGCTGTAGGATCAGATGGATCTTCTTGATTAGATCTTGCTTCATCTTGTCTTCAAGAAACTTTTCTGTGCCCTCCTCGTCTTGAAGATCTGAGAAATCAAACCAAGACTCAAATTGATCCCAGCTCGTGAATATCATGGGAAGAAGGAAGTTCAATAATGACCATAATTCCTTGAGATCATTTTGAAGTGGAGTACCTGTTATCAATAGGCGAGTTGCAGATTTAAATTCTTTCAACATGCGGAATAATTTGGACTCAGAGTTCTTCATTCTATGGCCTTCATCCTATAAAAGATGTTAGAAAAACCAGATAGAAGATTGAGATTGAACGTACAATGATGATGAACTCCCATGATATCTTACACAGATCAGTGTTGTCTCTCATGAGAATTTCCGGGGAAGTGCAAATAATAGGGAATTTTTCGTCAGGCCGGCCGTTTTTGATGTGCTTCATGAGTCGGTTTTTCAGCAGATCTTTCCTGTTTGCAGGAGTGCCATGATATAACAGTACTGGAATATTCGGTGTCCATTTCTCAAACTCCTCAATCCAATTTGATAGAGTACTAACGGGCGCAATTATGAGATGAGGCCCAAGATAATTCTCTTTCTCCCTGAGCAGTGCAATGAGTGAGATGGTTTGAATTGTTTTCCCAAGACCCATCTCATCTGCTAGAATCCCAGACATTCCTTGGATACAGATTTCGTACATCCAGGTCAAACCTTCAAGTTGATACGGTCGCATTGTTCCCCCAACCATACATTTTGGTTGCTTTGCCATTTGCAGATCGTGTTCTCCAAGGGCTTTCCCATCGAAGCCGCTGCCCACTCGGCCTAGAACCTCTGTTTTCTTCGTAAGCACTTGAGAAAATACCTCTGTCTTCCGCAGCAAATTCTCAAGCTCCATCGCTTTGGCTTCCTTTTCAGCTTTTGTGTCTTCATGCCTTTTCCTTTTTTTCAGCAATTTCTTCCTCCGCCTTTCCTCTGCCTTATCGTTCTCAATTCGCGCCCTTTTTTCTACTTCAATCATCTCCTTCTCCTCCGCAGTGGCGAACTCCATGTTTGGAGCAATTTCGGGAGTGGAGCTTTCTGGTGGAGATGAAGGCATGCTTTCAGGAAGTCGTGAAGACTCCGAATCTGTCGATGTTGAACCCATAATTCGACTCCCAGTACAATGTGTTGAAATAATTCCAGGAAGTGAGTTGCGGGAAAGCACTTTACGCGACGATGCGCGACTGGACGCGAAGTCATGAAATCATTGAAACCCCTGCAAAGCTAGTACTCACGGTAGTAAGCAATGGATCGGCATCGGCCCATCTTCTCGCTTAAGCCCCTGAATCGCATGTTTGTGTCAACCATTTTATACTCAATTATTTAAATACATCAGATAAAAGTCGGACAGGTCGCCAAATAACGATCTGGCAAATTAGTAGAAAAGACTATCAACACTTTGAAAGTTAGGTTATATAGGAAAGTCAATAAAAAGTTGTTTCATCAGCATGGTTCCCTGTGAGTTCTTTTTGTAAATCTAAACCGTCTGAAGATTCGGGTTGTAGGGAAAAGAAGCATCTTCCTTTTTTACCAAATTAAGTTATGAATGGATTGTGTTTCATTGAAATTTTGGTTAGAGCAAATGTCTTGTAAACTTTCGCCAACTAAAATCCAAGTAACTACCTTATTTTTTGCCCTCAGTTCCACTTTGTTGCGCCTCTTCACGCTATAGCCTTTCATAGACCAAAGTATTACGCGCAATATAAAGAACCAAGACAAGCAAGCCTTTCGCAACTAATCCCGGTTTTTCAATCATGACTTCATTAGATTCCCGCAAGGAAGAAAGCAACATGATAACAGCCACTTTATGTGAGCATGTATCATCCCTTTTTGGTCCCTTCCCATCCACTCCAGTAAATTACTGAGACCTAAATCTAACAGCGACACCTTTGGCAGTGAATGTTTCGCCAGGGAATTCTTTGTTCATCAAATTAGCAACAGTGTTCCACTTCGCCTCGTCATATTGCTTCACAACTCTCATCAGTGTGTCATCATGTTTCGGCTCCCACTTTACCAACAAAGAATCCTTGAATTGAAATGGCTCCCCTGGCACTCCTCCTTTCTTGCGTAATTTTAGCGGAATGAAATTCTGGCCAAGACTGTCATAATAAATTGGTGCCGTACGATTGTATCTGAGAATAACGCCATTAGAAGTTAAAGTTGGAACTCTTCCTAGCCTGATTCGTTCCTCATTGAGCTCCTTGGCAATGACTTCCCATGACTTTTGATCAAAATCGTACTTGTTTACAATTGCTAGATTCTCAGGGTCATTTGCTCCAGAGGCCCTCTTAACAATCTTTGCTGCTATGGGACGTGGCAAGTTACGCTTCTGGAGATAAGCATCTGAGACCGTTTCGGTAGGCACTAGCTTTGGGGCCTCATGAATTGGCCATGGCATACATGCACCAGAGGATCGAGATGGTAGTAGCTCATTATTTTGAGATTTTGGGTCTATGTGACTTTTGCCTCGTCCTTGTGTCTTTGGAGCTTCTGGCTTCTTTAATGGCAGCTTTGATGCCTTTGATTCCTCTCGAATAAGATTGGCATGCGTAAATGGTTGAGTTGGGACTATCATACTTGATTTTGACTTATCCACTCTGTGACGTGGAATCAATGGAGGTTGACCTGCACTTTGGCGATTTGAAACAAACAAATTATCATCTGATTGGTCGTTCGTATCCATATCCTCGTCCATGCCTTTAACAGATGTACCATTAAACTCTTGAAATGAGTAAGATTGAGCTGGGTAGCGTAACTCGTGTGGATAGCGTGTTACATGGCCTACGACATCAGGATGTGTGGAGCTTGAGTGAATGTCTCCCATTTCAGTGGCACCACCGTAGACCAAGGCACGATTAAGATTACAATCTCCAAATGTTTTTTTCCTATTTGTAGCACGACCATGCTGTTGCCAAAGAGAGTACTCCATTTCCTCGGCAACAGAAAGCTGGGAAGAAAACTCGTAATTTCCATCATGGGTTTGATTGTCTTCTAGATGCTTGACACTTGTCAGAGGCAGGTTTTCGGATTGATGTTGGACCCGTGCATGTTGGAATTCGGGTGATGAGCCTCCAATTTTGTCCGACCTATCCACTTCTAAAGATCCTTTGGAAGGAAAAGCGTCGCTCATGTTACCAGAATCAAAATATTCAAATCGTGGCATGTTATTCTTCACATGGTTATCAATAGCTATCTTCTGTTAGCTTGTACCGCATGTAATGAGGAATAATCACAGCAACAAGGTTTTATGTTAGTAACGACACGATTCATCGCCTGTGAATTGTTGTTGTTTGTTTGAATTTGTTGATAAAGATTTTTGTTATTGTCGTTTGAGGGAAGCTTTACATACCTTTTCTATAAAATCCATGAGGATCTGGATTATAAGGCTGACTTGCCATATTGGGTAGGAAACTACCACGTTGCAAGTGTGCATCAGATACATGTGATGGATTGGAGTTCAATGGCGACATGGTAGTACGAGCGTCCTGATGTGATATTGTTGTTTGCGGCTGATGTTGTGTTTGTTGATGTTGTGTTTGTTGTTGAGAAGAAATATGATGTTGGTGAGATGATATTTGATGGTTGCTGTTGGATGATTCCTTATAATCGCCACTTCCCTTATTTTCACGGGTTAACAATGGATTTTTGGAACTCTCCTTCAAATCCATTGTGGCTTTCTGCATGCCGTCTTCTGAGACAGTGATTATTGAGCTCAGTAAATCTTCGGCTGGCCCATAAGCTTTATCATGTATTTTATAGGATCGATCTCTGCAGGTGTGGTATTCAGTAGTAATTTGTTGTCCTTGAAGGTGTAATTCGGTGACTCAATCAGTGGTCGAGGCTGAGGTGTCATTCTGGCGTTTAGGGTTAGAAATTGACTAGCTTTCACGTTCTTGTGAGACAACAACAGCATAGAGAGATGAATATTCAGAGTTTTAAGCTAAAATACTTGGCAATCGAGTAGCCTTGTGGTGAATTGGAGACATCAGGGAGTATTGCTGTTCAATATAAACAAGAGAAGCTGTCATCTATTTGAACCGAAGCTTAGACAGCAATGCCTGTACTTAACAGACTACTTCATGTCATACAATTTGGTACTGAGCAACACAGGCTACTATTTGATATTAATTAGTATGAAGAGATACAAGAACTAATTGAATTCTTGTAAACGAATGATACCTAAATGTGTGTTCTGAGCAATTTCTGCCAGTTTGGACGGTTCCTTTAGCTGCTGCTATTAGATCTCAGACCTACGTCTACGATTTCTAACCAACAGAAGACAGCAGTTATATTAATTGATGGTGTAGAAAACTAAGTTACAGGTTCACCATGATACATTTGGTGTAGCCAAATTCACAAACACACTCTCTGGACCTTGCTACCCAAAATGGTCGCGATTTAATGAGATATTAAATACTCGCTAGTGGCAGTGAATTACTTCACCAATGACTTCATAGAGTGTTAAAAAAAAGAATATAGTGAGGATATCAATTTGAGTGTGATTGCTGTGGCCTTTGAAATAGACCCCGCTATTGAAGAACCAGAGAATAGATGTGGGAATCCTGAGGGATTAGAGGCATAAGAGACACATGTAATACCCTATGGTATAGAATCTGCATAATGTATCAAAAATTACTGTGGTGTATTCTCACTACATGTATTTACTGCTGGTCATGTGACTATAGTCACATGACCACTGTAGATTTCTAGTTGGGGATATTATCAATACTTGTATATAGTTTATAATATAACACCGATTACTCTATAAATACAAACAGCACCTATATAATACTATATAGTCGTGCCATATATTCAGAGTCAATTGACAGATATCTTTCTTTTAAAAAAATAAAAAAAACCAAAATAAAAAAAACTATAAAAGATATCTGTCAATTGACTCTGAATATATGGCACGACTATATAATATCATATAGGTGCTGTTTGTATTTGTAGAGTAATCGGTATTATATTGTAAACTATATATAAAGTATTGATGATATCCCCAACTAGAGATCCACAGTGGTCATGTGACTATAGTCACATGACCAGCAGTAAATATATATAGTGAGATTATCTCATAAATCAGACTCTCTCGCGTATTGACACGTAAATCGCCCCACATGTAGGGCTCAAACTCCTCGATCAATAAGATTGCAAGGAGGGTCAATTCTCTATGAGAGTCTGAGAGATTTCGGGCGCAGTTTGTATAGAAAGTCGGCTATGATTGAAAATATTTGTTAGTAATATTTATTGACTTTATAATATAATATATTATATTTATTTCATATTTCATTTTAAATATATAATAGTTTAAATTGAAGCTTAGTCTAATATCTATCAATTGAAATATATCTAAAAACTATTTTATTTATATAAATTTAGTTAATAAGAATTAGAAATACAGAGCTTTGATCAAGTCGCATTATATTACTATAGCAAAGTCGACTTATTATAATATTATTAAAGCTTTCTAAAATCTCTTTGAAACTTCTCAAAACTCTTCAAAATTCCTTTACCAATTAGAAGCTCTGCTTATATATATCTGGTATATTAGAGAACTTTGAAAAAGTTGGATAGCCGAGAACTTCGGAGGAGTTTGGAGGAATTTGCAGAGATCTGCAAGAGCTTTCAAAGTGAAAAAGCAATCTCTGATTGGCCGAGTAGTTTGCAGAGACTTATAAGAGCTTTCAAAGTGAAAATCGATCTTTTATTTGTCAAAAGGTTTAAAAGAGTTGCAAAAAGTTGCAAGAAATTATTATAGACGCCGAGAGAGCTTTCAATTTATAGAAGATAATTTTTTTGTTGAATAATAAATATAGAATTTAGAACAATTTAGAAATTGGCTAATAAAAGTAGACTGTATTATTTGCTGAAATAAATAACTTGAAAAGTCTAATATATATTTATAGAGTATAAAAAATAAAATAATAATATATAACTATATGCCAAAACTGTCACGGACCTCACGTGCCAGCCCTCTTGTCGTCCCAACCTCGTGACCAACCCCGTGATTTCCCAGCCACACCGGCTCTCCAGCCACTGTCTCCACTTTTCTTTTCTATATAGCCCTTTGTTTTCTCAACTGTATTTAGATCTTTAGCTTTGAATCTTATATTGATTCGCCTCATACTGCGCATTACTTGCCTTGAGATTTGTGATCGTCACAAAAACTCTTCAAAAAACCCTCTATATTGCAATTGTGCAATAAATACTGTATATAATCTAAATTGAATTATATCTATAAATTCCGATAATTGATCTTATCTCTGATTTAGAAGTTGAAGTTAATTGTAATATATAAAAGGTAATAGTTAATAAAAGTAGTCGAAATTTTGACAGTATTTTCCCGCATATTTCATTCAAAATCCAGATTTGACTATTTTTAGAGATCTTAATAACTATTTGCTATAATCAAAATTGAAAAGTGTAAATTGATCAGAACTGATTTTTTGATCTTTAGAAGATAGTGAAAAATACAAATCGGAATCTTCTTAAAAGTTTCCTGATAGGTTTTCGAGTCGAAAAATCGTAGCCGAGTTGACCTTCTGATCTTTGGTTTGCTAATTCTATACTTTATCTTAAAACCAGTTAATAGAAATTGTATAAATTGTTGAAATAGTTATAGAAATGATTTATCTATTGTGTAACGTTCTGGTTCTTAACTCGAATAGCTCTTAACTAAACGTCGGGTTGGTATAGGAATGAAGAGGCAAGTA